>ENA-OOWZ01001514-OOWZ01001514.1-human-gut-metagenome-genome-assembly--contig:-NODE-1514-length-11033-cov-2.268446_pt1 | contig 11033 bp, 8 predicted proteins | sample MGYA00241580_ERZ501329 | MGnify/ENA primary metagenome ERZ501329 (study PRJEB25962, sample SAMEA2042923) | human gut metagenome | biome: human gut; feature: human-associated habitat; material: faeces... | reverse complement strand
CGTTGCTATGGCAACGTGCCTAACTGCTTGTGGGCTGTTTGTACAAGACAACCAGCATGCATCTGTCGAACTAACGTCGACATCTGGGTATGCTGCGGTGGCAAGTTCGTACAATGGGTTAGGGAGAAACTGGTCAGGTCTCTATGGAGCCCAACAGAAAGCATGTAAGGTATCTTTGAAAAATGAAGAAGATGTCCTTACAGTGCACTTCCGATGCGATGCATGTGGACATGATGAAGTATGTGAGCTAACAGCTCCTGCTGCAAAAGTGTTTAAGTGCGATTGCGACGAAAACGGAGATGAGAAGAACAATGCTAAGGAATACTTCTGTGTTCTGGCTAGCATTGGAGAGGACTCCGAAACACTGGAATAAGGAAAAGTGCTGCAGATGCAGAAGTGCATTTACAGCACTTTTCCTTTTGGACAATAATTTATAAATTTATTAAAAATTCTTGACAAAAAATTATCATATTATATAATAATATTGGATAAAATAAACCAAAGAAATCTAATTACAAATTAGAATGAAAGGAAAACGAGAAAAATGGAAAATCAGAGTTCAGAAGAAGTTAAAGTAGAGCAAATGATAGATGAACTAATGAGAAAAGCAAAAATAGCATCACAAGAATATATGAAATTAGATCAAGAAACAGTTGATAATATAACAAAAGCAATGTCAATGGCTGGATTAGAGCATCATATGGAATTAGCAAAAATGGCTGTTGAAGAAACTGGAAGAGGAATATATGAAGACAAAATAACAAAGAATATGTTTGCAACAGAATATGTATGTCATAGTATAAAACATGAAAAAACAGTAGGAATAATAAAAGAAAATGATGAAGATGGATATGTGGAAATAGCAGAGCCAGTTGGAATAATTGCAGGTGTAACACCAGTAACGAATCCAACATCAACAACAATGTTTAAATCTATAATTGCAGCAAAAACGAGAAATGTAATAGTATTTGGATTCCATCCATCTGCACAAAGGTGTAGTGTTGCAGCAGCTAAAATTTTAAGAGATGCAGCAGTAAAAGCTGGAGCTCCAGAAAATTGTATTTTATGGGTAGAAGAGCCATCAATACTTGCAACAAAATTATTAATGAATCATCCTGATGTAAGTTTAATATTAGCAACAGGTGGTACAGGAATGGTAAAATCAGCATATTCATGTGGAAAACCAGCATTAGGAGTAGGACCTGGAAATGTACCATGTTATATAGATAAAACAGCAAAACTACCAACATCAGTAAATGATTTAGTTATGTCAAAATCATTTGATAATGGTATGATATGTGCATCAGAACAAGCTGTTTTAGTAGATAAAGATATATATCAAGAGTTTGAAAAATTAATGAGAGAAGCTGGATGTTATTTTGTAAATCCAGAGGAAAAAGAAAAATTAAAAAATAGTATGTTTGATGCTGAAAATGGATATAAATTAAAATCACATGTACCAGGACAAAGTCCAGCTACAATTGCAAAAGAAGCGGGATTTGAAGTGCCTGAAGATACTAAAGTATTAGTTGTATATGAAGAAGGAATTGGAGATGGATATCCATTCTCTAAAGAAAAATTAAGTCCAGTATTAACATATTATATTGTAAATGATTCTGAAGAAGGAATATCAAAAGCAGAAAAATTACTAGAATATGGTGGATTAGGACATTCAGCAGTAATACATTCAGAAGATAAAGCAACAATATTGAAATTTTCAAAGACAATGAAAGCAGGAAGAATTATTGTAAATTCTCCATCAACACATGGTGCAATAGGAGACATATATAATACAAATATGCCATCATTAACACTTGGATGTGGTTCTTATGGAAGCAACTCAACAACAGCAAATGTATCAAGTGTAAACTTAATTAATATTAAAAGAGTAGCAAAAAGGAGAGTTAATATGCAATGGTTCAAAGTGCCTGAAAAAATATATTTTGAAGCTGGTTCAATATCATATTTAGAGAAAATGCCAAATATAGAAAGAGCATTTATAGTTACAGACCCAGGAATGGTTCAATTTGGATATGTTGATAAAATATTATATCACATTAGAAAAAGGCAAAATCACGTGCATTGTGAAGTATTTAGTGAAGTAGAACCAGACCCATCATTTGATACAGTAAATAAGGGCTTAGCTGCAATGAATATTTTCAAACCAGATGTAATAATTGCATTAGGGGGAGGAAGTGCAATAGATGCAGCAAAAGGAATGTGGTTATTCTATGAAAATCCAGATGCTGACCCAGAAGGCTTAAAATTGAAATTTATGGACATACGTAAACGTACCTATAAGTTTCCTAAAATGGGCTCAAAAGCGAAAATGGTTGCAATTCCAACTACATCTGGAACAGGTTCTGAAGTAACATCATTTGCAGTAATCACAGATAAAGCAAAAAATAAGAAATATCCATTAGCAGATTATGAATTAACACCAGATGTTGCAATAGTAGACCCAGATTTAGTAATGAGTTTGCCAAAGTCAATTACAGCAGATACAGGAATGGATGTATTGACACATGCCTTAGAAGCTTATGTTTCTGTTATGGCATCTGATTATACAGATGGATTATCTGAAAAAGCTGCAGAATTAGTTGTAAAATATTTAAGAGAAGCTTATGAACATGGTGATAACAAAATTGCAAGAGAAAAAATGCACAATGCAAGTACAATTGCTGGTATGGCATTTACAAATGCATTTTTAGGTGTCTGTCACTCTATGGCTCACAAAATAGGGGCAGAGTTCCATTTGCCACATGGTAGAATTAACGCAATCTTATTACCATATGTAATTAGATATAATGCAACAGAACCAACTAAATTTGTATCTTGGCCAAAATATGAGTATTATATAGCAAATCAAAAATATGCAACAATTGCTAAAAAAATAGGATTAAAGGCAGATACAGTTGAAGAAGGTGTAGATTCTTTGATTGCTGAAGTAAGAAAAATGAATGAAGAATTAAATATTCCAAAATCATTTAAAGATGCAGGTGTTGATGAAAAAGAATTCTTAGCTAAAGTTGATTTATTGGCTGATAGAGCTTTTGAAGATCAATGTACTACTGCTAACCCTAGAGTTCCTCTTGTTTCAGAGATTAAACAAATATTGTTAGATAGTTATTATGGAAAATAAAAAATTATAGGATAGTAAGAATTTTATGTTCTTACTATTTTTTATTGTAAAAATGTGATAAAATTGTCTAAAACAGTTGCAAAAATGTGATAAAATAATGAAAATAAGTTGCAAAAGTGTGATTCTTGATGTATAATTTATATAGATATACATATAATATAAGAGGTGATAAAGATGCGTAGATATATAAAAGAACAATTAATAAAGTGGAAAAACAGAAAAGATAGAAAACCATTAATATTAAAAGGAGCTAGACAAGTAGGAAAAACGTACATATTAAAAGAATTTGGAGAAGAACAATATGAAAATATTGCATACTTCAATTTTGATCATGACGAGCCATTAAAAGAACTATTTGCCAATACAAAAGATCCCAAAAGAATATTGGAACAATTAATATTTGCAACAGGAAGAGCTATAAAACCAGAGAAAACATTAATAATATTTGATGAAATTCAAGAATGTTCTGATGCATTAAATTCATTAAAATATTTCCAAGAAGAAGCAAATGAATATCATATTGTTTGTGCAGGAAGCCTATTAGGAATAAAATTATCACATACATCATTCCCTGTAGGAAAAGTAGAATATCTTGAAATGTATCCAATGACGTTTACAGAATTTCTACTAGCAGATGGAGCAGAAAATTTAGTTAAATATATGGAATCAATAAATAAAATTGAAAAAATACCAGATATTATTTTTACACAATTAAATGAAAAAATAAAATCATATTTTATAGTTGGAGGAATGCCAGAAGTAGTAAGAGCTTGGGTGGAAAATAAAGATATAGAAGAAGTAAATAGGTTACAGAAACAAATTTTAAAAGGATATGAAGACGACTTTGGAAAACATATAGAAAATTCTAGTATGCAAGCTAAGATATCTATTATATGGGAAAGCATAGTATCGCAATTAGCAAAGGAAAATAAAAAATTTTTATATCAAGTAGCTAAAGATGGAGCGAGAGCAAGAGAGTATGAAGATGCAGTTAATTGGCTTAATAATGCTAATATTGTAGATAAAATTTTTAATGTAACAAAACCAGATTTTCCGCTAAATGCATATACAGATTTAAGTAGCTTTAAATTATATATGCTAGACGTAGGATTATTGAGAAGAAAAGCAAATTTAGATTCTAGAATAGTAATTGAAGGAAACAAATTATTTGAAGAATTTAAAGGAGCTCTAACAGAAAATTTTATATTAAATATGTTATTGGTTAAATATGAGGAAAGACCTAATTATTATGTATTTGATAGACATGAAATAGATTTTATTATACAAGAAAGAAATGAGATTATTCCAATTGAAGTGAAATCTAGCGAAAATAGAAATAATGCTAGTTTAACAAGATTTAATGAAAATAATGATAATAAAATATCAGTAAGATTTTCAACGAGAAATTTGGATATGAGTGGAAAAATTTTGAATGTGCCAATTTTTATGGCTGAATATATTGATAAATTAATTCAAATTATTAGAACATAATAATCCTAGTAAAAGTTCTATAATAACATTAAAATGTTACCGACTATGGAGTAAGTTTTCTGCCATCAAGAGTTAATTCTCTTGGTGGCATTTTTTCTTGCCTATTAATAATTTTTATATGATAATAAAGTACTGCTGATAGAAAGTTATAAAAAACCTACAGGCTCTTTTTGGCTATTTGCATTTTATCACTTGAAATGAAAAATTTAATTTGCTATAATATGAATAAATTGATGAATGAGGAAGATAAAATGAAATATGGTTTAAAAGAAGAAGTATACAATAAAATATTAAGTATTGCGAAAGAAAATAAGCAATATAAGTTTATATTATTTGGTTCAAGAGCGAGAGGAAACTATAAAAAAGAATCAGACATAGATATAGCAATAAAAGGAAATATTATGACAGATGATAAATATAGAATAATAAATGAATTTGATCTTATAAATACCATTCATAAAATAGACTTAGTTTTTATCGATGAATTTACTAAGAAAGAATTAGTTGAATCAATTAATAATGAAGGAGTGGAAATAAAATGAAAAGATTTGAAGAAAGAAAACAAGACTTAGCAAATGCAACAGAAAGACTAAAAGAAGCATTACAACAAGAAGAAAATGATATAGTAATAGATTGCGTATTACATAGATTTGAATTTACATTTGAATTAGCATGGAAAACAATGAAAGATTTTTTAGAATACAATGGAATATCTGAAAATATAGGAAGTCCACGAGAGATATTAAGACGAGCATTTGAAAGTCATTTAATAGAAGATGGAGAAGAATGGATCAACATGATGCTTGCAAGAAATAGTTTATCACATTTATATGATGAAGAGACGTCTAGAAAAATTTATAAGGAAATAAAAGAAAACTATATAAAATTATTAGAAAAATTAAATCAAAGATTTGAAACATTACTATAAAAATAATAAATAAAAAGTAGTCAGTATCTAAATAGATGCTGGCTTTTTATGTGATATAAAATAAAAAAAATCAATAAAAAAGAGGGAATTATGTAAAATTCGTCGAATAATATAATTATGCATAGAAGTATGTTCAAAAATATGTGTAGGAGTGGAGGAAAATGATACGATATAGTGATGAAATTATAGAAGAAGTAAGACAAAATAATGATATAGTAGACATCATTTCACAATATGTTCATTTAACTCGAAAAGGAAGAAATTATTTTGGGCTATGTCCATTCCATAGTGAAAAATCTCCATCATTTTCAGTATCACCAGACAGGCAAATTTTTCACTGTTTTGGGTGTGGAGTAGGTGGAAATGTCTACACATTTTTAATGAAGATAGAAGGAATAACATTTAAAGAAGCATTAGAACAATTAGCAGAAAGAGCTAACATACAATTACCAAAATTAGAAAACAATGCAGATACTGCAAAAGAAGAACTAAAAGCAAAAGTATACAAAGTTAATGAATTTACAGCAGAATTTTATCATCAAAATTTATACAAGCCAACATCCAAAATTGGTCAAGAATATGTAAAAAAGAGAAAAATGAATAAAGAAACTCTTGAAGCATATAGAATAGGGTTTTCAGGAAAATTTGATGAATTATATAAAGCACTAAAAGCACAAGGATTTGGAGAAAAGGAAATATTAGAATCAGGACTAGTTAATAAAAATGACAATGGAACATACATTGACAGATACAGAAACCGATTAATGTTTCCTATTTGTGATGTGAGGGGAAAAGTAATAGCATTTGGAGGAAGAATATTAGATGATTCCAAAATAAAAGATCCAAAATTTCCTCAACCTAAATATATAAACTCTCCAGAAAATGTTGTGTATAGTAAAGGAAGACATTTATTTGGATTAAATGTAGCAAAAAAAGATTCTGCCAAAAAACTACTAATAGTAGAAGGATATATGGATGTTATATCATTACATCAAAGAGGAGTAACAAATGTAGTAGGAGCATTAGGAACAGCATTAACAGAGCAACAAGGCTGGTTACTTAGAAAAAGTACAGAACAAGTAATACTAGGTTTTGATGCTGATGGTGCTGGACAGACAGCTATTGCAAGGTCAATGGAAATATTGCAAAAAATGGGATGTGATATGAGAGTATTACAGATAGAAGGAGCAAAAGATCCAGACGAATATATTGTAAAATTTGGAGAAGGCAGATTTAGATTGGCAATGGATAATGCAATATCACTAGTAGAATTTAAAGTAAAAAATCTAAAAAAAGATTTAAACTTAGAAAACACAGGGGATAAAATAAAATTCTTAAATGAAATAGCAAAAATACTTTCAAAAGTAGAAAATACAATGGAGAGAGAAATATACATAGAAAAAATAGCAAAAGGGTATAATATATCAAAAGAAGCAATTTATGCTGAAGTTAACAAATTGATATATAATAATATCAAAGAAGATAAAGTATTGCAAAGTAGAGAAATAAAGCCAGTAAGAGAAAATATTAAAAACACAACAGAAATAGATGAAGATTTAAAAAGAAGAGAAAATACAATAATATCTATTTTATTAGATTCAAATGCAAATATGTTTGCAAAAATAAAAGAACAAATAAAACCAGAAGATTTTAAAGATTCAGTAAATAGGAAAATGGCAGAGCAATTGTATAAAGAACTTGAAAAAGAAGACTGTAATATAAATAGACTAATAGATTCTTTTGATGAAGAAACTCAAAACCATATAACAATGGTAATGGCAACAGATTATGAAATAGATAATCTAGAAAAAGCAGTTGATGATATATTACAAAAATATGAGAAAAAAAAATTAGATAATAGAAAACAAGAGATTTTGAAACAATTAGAAATTGAAGAAGATGTAGATAAAAAGAAAGAATTAGGTAAAGAGCTAAGTAATATAATAATTACATTAGCTAAAATTAAGTAGGGGTGAATTTTTGTGGGGAATAAAAAAGATGAAAATCAATTAGAAATAGCTGAAATGGCTAAAGAAAAAGATGTGGTAAAACCAAAAATTAAGGTAGAAGAAAAAGCTGAAAATAAGACTGAAAAGAAAGAACAACCAAAAATAGAAATAAAAGATGAAAAACTTAAAAACATAGTAAAAAAAGCTAAAGAAACAGGAAAGATGACATATGAAGAATTAGCAAAAGAATTAGAAGATACAAATCCTGAACAAATAGATAAAGTATTTGATGCATTTGAAGAAATGGGAGTAAACCTTTTAAATGATGATTTTGAAGAAGAACCAGATATTGAAGATTTAAAAGAAGTTGAAAACTTAAAATTAGATGAAATAACAGATACAAGTTTTGAAGGGATAAGTGTAGACGATCCTGTAAGAATGTATTTAAGAGAAATAGGAAAAATTCCATTATTATCATATGAAAAAGAATTAGAATTAGCAAAAAGAATATTAAATAATGATGAAGAAGCAAAACAAGAATTAGCAGAAGCAAACTTAAGATTAGTAGTAAGTATTGCTAAAAAATATGTTGGAAGAGGAATGTTATTCTTAGACTTAATACAAGAAGGAAACATGGGATTAATAAAAGCAGTAGAAAAATTTGATTATACAAAAGGATTTAAATTTAGTACTTATGCAACATGGTGGATAAGACAAGCTATTACAAGAGCAATAGCAGACCAAGCAAGGACAATAAGAATACCAGTACACATGGTAGAAACAATAAATAGATTAATCAGAACATCAAGACACTTATTACAACAATTAGGAAGAGAACCAACCCCAGAAGAAATTGCAAAAGAAATGGATATGTCTGTTGAAAAAGTAATGGAAATTCAAAAAATAGCCCAAGATCCAGTATCTTTGGAAACACCAATAGGAGAAGAAGATGATAGTCACTTAGGAGACTTTATACAAGATGAAGATTCTCCAGCACCACATGATGCTGCATCATATACATTATTAAGAGAACAATTAGAAGAAGTAATGAGTACATTAACACCAAGAGAAGCAAAGGTATTAAAATTAAGATTTGGACTAGAAGATGGAAAAGCTAGAACACTAGAGGAAGTTGGAAAAGAATTTGATGTGACAAGAGAAAGAATTCGTCAAATTGAAGCAAAAGCATTAAGAAAATTAAGACATCCAAGTAGAAGCAAAAAATTAAGAGATTATATGAACTAAAATGAAAAAACTGTTGATTTCGACAGTTTTTTTTGGAAAAGAGGTTATATGAATATAGAAATTGTAACACAAATTGCCATTGCAATAGGAATAGTAATTGGTTTTAGAATATTGAGTGCAGGAATAGCGAGTCTGATTATTAAAATTTTAACATCAAAAAATAAAGAAAAAAAGGATGTAAAGAAAAATCCATTTTATAGACCTATAAAAACAATATTCACTTTTGTTGGAATATATGTAGCATTAAGATTTATAAAAACTACAATTACAGTATCTCCAGAAATAGAAGCATTAATAGAAAAGATTATGAAAATAGCAATGATTTTATTTGTTGCAAAAGCATTTGGAGATGGATTAGATGATAGAAATGGAATAGTAACTAAAATTCAGAGTAGAAGCAGTAAAGAAATTAATAAAAGTACAGTAAATGCGGCATTAAGAGTTATTAAAGTTTTAATTTATATTTTTGCAGGATTTTTAATGCTTTCAGAATTAGGATATAATATTAGTGGATTTATTACAGGACTTGGAATTAGTGGTGTTGTAATAACTCTTGCAGCTCAAGATACGGCAAAAAGTATGATTGGCGGACTTGCATTATTTATAGATAAACCATTTAAAACAGGGGATTACATAAAGGTTGGTGATTATGAGGGAACAGTAGAAGATATAAAATTCAGAAGTACTAGCATTAGAACAATAGAAAATTCAGTATTACATATTCCAAATTCAGAAGTAGCATCTTTAGCAATTATAAACTATAGTGAAATGGAAAAAAGAAGATATTACACAAGATTAACTTTAGAATTAGATACACCACTTGAAAAAGTAGAAATGACAAGAAGAAAAATAGAAGAAATGCTAAGAAAGAGAGAAGATATAATTCAAGATGGTAGCATTAGTGTAAGATTTCAAGAGATTTCAGATAATGGATATGATATTATAGTAATGGCATATTTTTATGAAACAGGTTATTTAGAATATTTACATTGCAAAGAAGAAGTAAATTATAAAATAATGAACATATTACAAAATGAAAATGTTGAATTGGCATATAATACACAAACAATATATATGAAAAAGTAGCAAAACTTTCACAAAAAAGACATATAGAGTAAGTATAATAAAATAGTAAACAAAACTATGATGGAGGAAGAAAAGATGGAAGGAGCATATATTCTTGTAGTAGATGATGAATCAAGGATGAGAAAATTATTAAAAGATTTCTTATCTGCAAAAGGGTATAAAATTCTAGAAGCCGAAGACGGCGAAAAAGCGCTCCAAAGCGCCGCTCATCATCGGGATCGTTGCGGGCGTGCTGGTGCTGCTGGCTGTCCTGTGGGGGCTGATCGGCAGAAGGCTCTTTGCGCCCTATGAAATGCAGACGGAGCCGGTGGATCCGTCGCTGCATACCGCTTCACAGAACGAATTCTGGAACGGCGACTGGTACGGCTGGTGGATCATCGAGTCCGGCACCGGCGACTACGCGCTCAGCGAGGGCGGCTGGTGGGATGCCTGCGCCCACATCGACCTCGGCGAGGACGGCAGCGGAACGCTCACCCTCTGGGACGATTCCTGCGAGGCAGGGGAGTACATCGCCCAGGCAAGCGTGCAGGCGGAGGCCGATCTCACGACGAGCGGACGGCTCGTCTCGACAGACGGCAGCTTCCTGAACTGCCCGCTGACCGGTGCGGACGCATGGTATATCGACGCGGCTGCGCCCGAATCCATGCCGTATCACGACATGATCTGCATTTCCGGTGTCTATACCGACCCAGAGGGCAGCGGCAGCTCCTTCGTCTATACGATCTATCTGCGCCCCTGGGGCATGGACTGGGAGGATGTGCGCGCTGCGGACGAATCGCTCCTGCCGTATTACTACGACGACTGGTACCTGCCCCTGATCGAAGCGGGCGGCAGCATGCCGGATCAGATCGGCGAAGCACTGAGCTACGCATAACACAAAACGCGCAGGCAGCCGTCTGCGCGTTTTCTGCCGGTTGCCACAATGTACAGGCTATGCTATAATACAAAAAAGCAATTTGCGGGAGGAATGCAGATATGGAACTTGCGGAACAACGATATCAGCACTGGTGTGCGCAGAAGACGCTGGACCCGGAGCTGCGGCAGGAGCTTGCCGCCATGCAGAACGACGCGGACAAGATCACTGACGCCTTTTACCGCGATCTGGAGTTCGGCACGGCCGGTCTGCGCGGCGTTCTGGGCGCGGGCACGAACCGGATGAATATCTACGTCATCCGCCGCGCGACGCAGGCGG
>ENA-OOWZ01001508-OOWZ01001508.1-human-gut-metagenome-genome-assembly--contig:-NODE-1508-length-11052-cov-6.354460_pt1 | contig 11052 bp, 2 predicted proteins | sample MGYA00241580_ERZ501329 | MGnify/ENA primary metagenome ERZ501329 (study PRJEB25962, sample SAMEA2042923) | human gut metagenome | biome: human gut; feature: human-associated habitat; material: faeces... | reverse complement strand
TTTCGTGAAGCTCGTGGCCATCGAGAAGAAATAGACGATGCCCGTATTCTTCGTACAGAGGATGCTGGTCATTTCGGTGTCGGGAACATTCACATTGTTGATGGTGATGTCGCACATTTCGCCATTGGTCAGCTCCGTAATCTTTTCGAGTACCGGAATCGGCTGACGAGCGTCCATGCAGACGACCTCGTGGCAGAAGCCCAACTTGTCCAGGCGCTCCTTCTCCTCGGGACTGTAACAGAGTCCGATCACTTTGCCCGTTACGCCGACCCGCTTGCGAGCCTCGTAGCAGCAGAGCATGCCGGATTTGCCAGCTGCGCCGATAATCAGCACCGTGCCGCTCATATAGAGCCACAGCAGCACCACCACAACCGTGGCAATGGAGCCGTACAGCACGGAATAATTGGCAAAATTCTCCACATAATACGAAAAGGCCAGGGACAGGACCATCCACGCCGCCAGGGAGATGCCCACCCCGGGGGCCACTTCCTTCAAAGGCCGCCGCTGTCCCCGTGCCAGCATATACAGCACCGTCAGCATCAGGAACATCACCACGCCCAGAACGATAAACCGCAGATAGCTCCACAGGTCGATGAACCCCGCCGGCAGCTCGATGAGGCCGGAGAGAAACTCCAGCGCCCGGCGGCCCACCGTGACCAGCAGCAGCGTCAGTCCGATGGTCAGGATCAGCCACACGGTGAACAGCAGGATCCCCAGCTGATTGACCAGCATTTTTCGGGGCGGACCCAGGCCGAAGGCCTTGCGCAGGGAGTGCAGCAGACAGCTGGTGGCCCGCATGGGGAACCAGACGGAGAAAATCAGGCTGAACCACAGCAGCTGGCGGCTGGCGTTGGCGGACACATATTCAAGATACGACTCCAGCACCGACATCACGTCCGCCGGAACGATCTGGGACAGCACCTGGGTCACGCTGTCCACGTCCAGCTTCAGGATGCCCAGCAGGGTGCTGATGAACACCAGCAGCGGAAACAGCGCAAACAGCAGGTAATAGGTCAGGGCCGCGCTGTCCCGGCCCACGTCATGCAGATAATACCGGCGCACCAGCTGCACCGTGATTTGCCCCGCAGCCGTCCGGGGCGACCACTTTTTCTTCACAGGAGCCCTCCCCCCTATCCTGTACAGTGTATCACACAGGCACCCAAATGAAAAGAGGAAATTGCCCCCATACGGATTTATTTATAGCGGCAGATTGTAAAAAAATTATTATTTTTCACGTTTCCCTATTGCGATTTCTCGTACGGCTTGTTATAATCAGTTCATCCGGAAGCAAAGCTGCTTCTGGAATCTACAGTAAAGAGGGTCGAATTATGGACAAACTTACCAACATCGTACGGGACGAAATTTCCCGCCAGTACAAGAGCGTCCGGCAGTTTGCTTTTGCAGTTGGCATTCCTCTGTCCACCATCAACAGCGCACTGCACAACGGCATCGGCGGTTCTTCGTTTGACACGGTGGTCCAGATTTGCCGCACACTGGGCATCTGCGCCCTGGGCGAGGAGAACATCCACCTGACGGAGGACACCCAGCGGATCCTGGACCAGTACGCCAAGCTGGACGACTATGGCCGCCACACCATCGCCTCCGTGATACAGGTGGAGTATGACCGCTGCACCAAGACGTTTGAGGATGGCTCCGACCTGCGGGGCGGCTATTCCAGCGTCAATCTGTCTGCCCCCGTTGCCAACGACGAGCCCGTTTCCATGAACGTGCTGGCTAGCCGCGAGGACTGAGTGGATCCCCATAATTGCATAAAATGAGAGCTTCCGGCCGCGCCGGGAGCTCTTATTTTATACGTTTCATCCAAAAATTTACCTGATTTTTGGCGGGCACGCAGCAAAAAGCGGTTGATATTTCGCAGTATGCCTGTTATAATAGAGTGTAATTAGCGGAACAGCGGCGCTTTATCGTGTAAAATTGCCCGCAGCCGCTCTATCCTTTCAGATGGGAGAAAGATGCATGAAAGTGATCCAAAAATCCGGCGCCTGGCTGTGGGCGCTGCTGGCGGCCCTCCTGCTGACGGTGCTGCTGACGGCCACGGCCTTCGCCGGAGACAACGATTTCCGCTGCTGGACCGTGGATGCCCGGCAGTGGACCAACCAGGGGTACCAATCCGAAAAGGACGGGGTGTGGTACCTGTTCCTGCCCCAGGACGAAAGCCCGGCGGACACGGTCCTGTCCTTCAGCGGCAGGGTAACGGCGGCCTCCGCCGGCGCCCTGGACCGGGATAGTGGCACCCTGACCGGGGCCTTCGCCGACCGTGACCGGGTGACCCTGACCCTGGAGGGCGGCAGGACCGAGACGGTGTGCCTGCGGCAGAGCAGTCTGCCCAGCCTGCGGCTGACCCTCAACGGTACCACCCTGGACCAGATCCACCAGGACAAGGACGTGAAGTATCCCGGCAACGACCTGGTGCTGACGGACGGGGACGACGTCCTCACCGGCACCGTGGAGATCAAGGGCCGGGGCAACTCCACCTGGCGGGAATACGCCAAAAAGCCCTACCAGATCAAGTTCAGCAAAAAGACCTCCGTGCTGGGCATGCCCGCCGCCAAGAAGTGGATTCTGCTGGCCAACGCCTCCGACGACAGCATGATCCGCACCCGGCTGGTGTATGATGCGGCGGAGCAGATGGACTTCCCCTTCGTGACGGAATATCAATATGTGGACCTGTGGATAGACGGCCAGTACCTGGGCGTGTACCTGCTGGGCGAAAAGGCCGAGATCGGCAAGGGCCGCCTGAACCTGCAGGACCCCGCCGGGGCCATGTTCGAGCTGGACAACGGCTTCGCCACGGACGAGGACCACTATTTCTTCGAGGGGCGGCTGAACAGCTACTTCGCCCTGAAGGAGATCGTGGAGGAGGACGACGGACACATTCAGCAGGCCATGACCAATTTCCAGACGGCCATGACCCGCCTGACCACGGCGCTGACCTCCCAGGGCTGGGAGAATCTGTCCCTGAGCCAGCTCAATGAAATGATCGACGTGGACTCCCTGGCCCGCTACTATCTGATGAACGAGTACGTTCTCAACGGCGAGTCCTTCTTCACCAGCTTCTTCTGGTATCAGGACGGCGCGTCCGACGTGCTCCATGTGGGCCCCCTGTGGGACTTTGACACCTGCATGGGCAATAAGAATGAAAAGGTCACCGACTACAACGCCAGCAGCACCTCTGTGCTGATGAAGAAGATGCTGAACATCCCGGCGTTTTATCAGCGGGTGCAGGAGCTGTACGCCCGGTATAAGCCGGTGCTCACCGGCATGGCCGGTCAGGTGGACGGCCTGCGGGACGAGATCGGCGTCTCCGCCGACCTGAATTACCTGCGCTGGAGCACCTTGGGCGCCGCCAATCCCAAGCCCGGCGGCACCCCCTTCGCCCCCACCTATGACGAGGCCATCAGCCGGGTGCGCACCTGGCTCACCGGCCGGGCCAATGCCTTTACCCCCACCGTGCGTCCCCAGCAGCTGGGGTACTACTTCAACGCCAGCCGCACGGTGATGTACCTGACCTACTCCGCTCCCAGCCAGACCTCCCTGCGCTTCGCCGTCTGGGGCCAGCAGGACGGCCAGAACGACCTGCACTGGTATCAGGCCAAGCAGCAGAATGGCCGCTGGGTGGCCGAGGTGCCCCTGATCAACCACCAGGAAACCGGCACCTATATGGTCCATGTCTACAATCAGAACGGCCTGCCCCAGGGTCTGCTGGACCACGGCACCGTGGTGGTGGACAACCTGGTGCAGCCGGAAAAGCCCGCCCTGAAGGCGGCCCTGTCCGCTGACGGACGGTATCTGAACCTGACCCTCACCGGCGGCAGCGACCTGTCCCAGCTGTGGTTCCCCACCTGGAGCGAGAAGAACGGCCAGGATGACCTCCAGTGGTACGAGGCCAAGAAGCAGGCCGACGGCTCCTGGACCTATTCCGTGGCCCTGTCCCGCCACAACACCACCGGCACCTATTTCATCCACGCCTACGGCAACAACAAGAAGAACCTGGTGGCCCACACCACCGCCTATGTGGAGAAGATCCCCGGGCCGGAGATGAAGGCCGCCCTGTCCGCCGACGGGCGGTATCTGGACGTGACCCTGACGGGCCGCGGCGACCTGACCCAGGTCTGGTTCCCCACCTGGAGCCAGGACAACGGCCAGGACGACCTGCGCTGGCACGAGGCCTCCAGGCAGGCCGATGGCTCCTGGACCTGCCGCATTGCCCTGTCGGACCACTCCGGCACCGGCGTCTACTTCATCCACGCTTACGGCAACAACAAGAAGAATCTGGTGGCCCACACCACCGTTACCGTACCTCAGGCTTCCCAGCCTTCCCAGCCCGAACAGCCCCCCCAGCCGGTCCGCTCCGGCATGCAGGCGGTGCTGTCCGCCGATGGGCGGTACCTGGATGTGACCCTGGCGGGCCGCAGCGACCTGACGAAGGTCTGGTTCCCCACCTGGAGCGCCGTGAACGGCCAGGACGATCTGCGCTGGTACGAGGCCACCAAGCAGCCGGACGGCTCCTGGACCTGCCGGGTGCCTCTGGCCAACCACAAGAGCGCGGGAGGCTTCTTCCTCCACGCCTACGGCAACAACAAGAAGAACCTGGTGGCCCACACCACCGCCTCCGTGTCCCAGGTGGTGTCCCCCCAGGTATGGACCCGGCTCCACGACGGCGGCCGCTATATGACCGTGACCCTGACGGGCCGCAGCGATCTGACGAAGGTCTGGTTCCCCACCTGGGGCGCTGCCAATGGGCAGGACGACCTGCAGTGGTACCAGGCGGTCAGGCAGTCCAACGGCGACTGGTCCTATACCGTGAACCTGTCCCAGCACCAGGACAAGGGCACTTACTTCATCCATGTCTACGGCAATACCAGACAGAACCTGGTGGCCCACACCACCGCCACCGTGAACTGAAAGGAGGGACCGCACCCCGGAGAGAGCACCCCGATCAAGTGTTGGAAATCAAACTGTAACGGAGGAAAAAGATGAAAAGAGCACTATCACTGCTTCTGGCGCTGCTGATGGCCGCCAGCCTGGTCATGCCCCAGGCCTGGGCCACCGGGCTCCAGGAGCCGGAGCCGGACGCTGTCGTCCAGCAGACGCAGCCCGACACCGCCGAACCCGACGCCCGGCAGCCCCAGGCGGAGGTCCAGTCCGGCAACGCCGCCGGGCTCACCCCCATTACCCGCACCAAGAATGCCGTGGCCAGCGGCGTGACCCTGGAAAAGGTGGTCATGCGCAACGTCAACGGCAGCCAGGTGGTGGGCTATCTTTCGGAGATCGACCTGTCCAAGGACGTGACCCTGAAGGCCAGCTACACCGGATATTACTATGACGGCAGCACCGCCGCCCAGCGCAAGGCCATGGTGGACAGCGGCAAGCTGAAATGGGAGATGTCCCAGACCACCGCCCAGGCCGCTGCCTACGGACGGGCCTCGGATACCGAGGGCCGCGTGGTCCTGGCCACCAACGCCGACTACTACAATATGCAGACCGGCGCACCCACCGGCTACCTCATTATGGAGGGCAACCTGGTGAAAACCGGCGCCGAGCCCTTCTTCGCCATCCTGAAGGACGGCTCCGCCGTCATTCGCCCCGCCGGCAGCGACACCTCCGACGTGGTGGAGGCCGTTTCCGGCCCCTATATGCTGGTGGAAAACGGCCAGATCGTCCCCGGCCTGGACCAGGGCGACCGCATGCCCCGCAATAGCGTGGGCATCCGTGCCGACGGCTCCGTGGTGTTCTTCGAGGCCGACGGCCGCCAGGAGCCCATGTCCATCGGCATGAGCATGTATGAGGTGGCCAGCTTCCTGAAGGACGCCGGCTGCGTCACCGCCATCTATCTGGACGGCGGCGGCTCCGCCACCGTGGCAGCCTGTTATGAGGGCACCGACGAGCTGGTGGTGCGCAACAGCCCCAGTGACGGCCTGGAGCGCACCGTGTCCGATGCCCTGCTGGTGGTGTCCACCGCCCGCTTTGACGGCGACTTCGACCACGCCTCCGTCAGCCCCCAGAATGAGCTTTATACCCCCGGCAGCCAGGTGGCCTTCACGGCCCTGGGCGCTGACTCCGCAGGCGGCGCGGCCGACCTGCCGGAAAGCGGCCTGACCTGGGTGCTGGACACCCCCGCCGCCGGGCGGATCGACGCCTCCACCGGCGTGTTCACCGCCGCCAAGGGCTATGTGGGCGATGTCCGGGTCCGCCTGACCTATCAGGGGCAGGACGTTGGCTCCGCCTCCGTCACCATCGCCGAGCCCGACCAGGTGTATTTCTCCGGCAAGAGTCTGTCCCTGGACTATGAAAAGACCAGCAACCTGGGCCTCACCGTCAAGAGCAGCCTGCGGGATATCCACTATCACGACGGCGACTTCACCTGGAGCATCCGGCCTCTGACCGAGGGCACCACCGCCGCCGACATCGGCACCATCGTGGACAACCGGCTCCACACGGCGGCCAAGGCCAGCCAGACCCGCAAGGCGGAGATTACTGTTACCTATACCAAGGCAAACGGCCAGGAGCTTACCGATACCGTCACCGTGGAGATCGGCAAGATGCCCACCGTCCTTCTGGACTTTGAGGACGAGAGCTCCAAGTCCGGCGTGAACGTGGGTGCCAACGCCGTGTGGGGCAACCTGAATAGCTTTTCCGGTCACAGCGCCCATAATCTGCCCGGCGTCAGCGACGCGGGCTTCGGCGTGGCCGGTCAGGTCAGCAAGGATCCCAACGGTCTGGACATCCCCTACGGGCCCATTACCGATTTCGGCCTGGCATGCCCCGACTTTATCAGCAGCAACGCGGAATGGGACTGCAACTCCGCCGGCGCACCCTATAGCTGGGACTGCGCCCAGGACCCCGCTACCCTGTTCCGCTCCATGGGCTATGAGTACTATGTGGGCGCCATCTCCACCGCCCAGGAGGGCGCGTGGGATATGTATGCCCGCCGCGTAGCTTCCGACGAGGGTCCCGTGCGCTTCGGCCAGAAGTCTCTGGAGTATCATTACGATTATACCAAGATCTCCGGCACCAACAACACCAACGAGTATCTCCGCTACAGCGGCGAGGACGTGGTCATCGAGGGCAAGCCCACCGCCCTGGGCATGTGGGTCTACGCCCCCGAGGGCACGCCCAACTACTGGCTCAGCACCAGCGTGTCCTACTGGAACGGGGAAAAGTACGTCACCACCAGCCTGCTGCACCTGAAGACCACCACCGTCAACGCCGCCGGCCAGACCGTGGACACCACCACCCAGTACACCGGCATCAACTGGTCCGGCTGGAAGTATGTGGAGGCAGACCTCAGCAGCGTGTATGACAAGGCCCAGGATGTGGAGAATCACCCCCTGAAGATCACCGCCGGTCAGGTGCTGCTGTGGACCATCATCATCGAGGGCGGCACCGGCGACGTGGACGGCAACAAGATCACCTGCGGCTCCCGGGCCGCCGGCAGCCTGTATGTGGACAACATCCGCGCGGTATACGGCACCACCGCCGACGACCTGGAGAACCCCGTCATCACCTCCGTCCGGGGCGGCAGCTCCTCCATCACCGGCTATTCCGACCTGACGGAGCTGGCCGAGGACGGCTCCACCGTCCTGACGGACAATGAGCTGCAATTCTTTACCGGGTATTATGATCCCCAGGGTGAGAACCGCACCGGCGTGTCCGCCGAGAACACCGTCATCACCATCGATGGCCAGGACATCAAGAACTTTGCCAACACCGACCAGGCCGTTACCGGCACCGTGACACTGCCCAATGGCCGCCACAGCATCAAGGTGGAGATCATGGACGGCTTCGGCAACCGGGCCAGCGTCACCCGCTCCTTCATCGTGAAGGGCACCGCCAATATCCCCACCGTGACCCTGGACACCCCGTCCTATGCCCTGGTGGGCGAGAACTATGTGGTGTCCGTCACCTCCCCCAACGCCGGTAAGATCGACTCCGTCACCGCCCAGATCGTGTACGGCAACGTGGACCTGTTCGACACCGACGAAAACGGCGGCAAGGGCGCCTTCAACACCTGCGCCTCCCTGGCCTACGGCTCCGGCTTCCAGGGCTCCAGCTCTGCCGCCCGCCGCACCACCACCGAAAAGACCGTCACCGTGAATATGACCCGCACCGGCTCTGCCGGGAAGGACCTGTTCACCTTCACCATGCCCATGCCCGCCGGGGCCACGGCGCTGGACAGCCTGCCCATCTCCGTCACCGTGACCTACACCTGTGACGGCGTCACCTACACCACCTCCACCGGCAGCCTGCGTCTGCCCATGCAGGGCTACTACACCGTCACCTCCGACATCATGGTGGAGGGCGCGGCAGCGGCCCGGCTGTATGTGAAAGACATCAACGGCAAGGCCGCCTCCGGTGTGGACCTGTATGTGGGCGACACCCGCATCGGCACCACCAACGCCTCCGGCCAGGTCAGCACCGACTACTTCAACAAGCTCTCCGCCGGCTCCCGTACCGGCGTCACCGCCCGGAAGGACAATCACCGCTCCTTTGAGACGGTCATCGTCACCCGCCGGGCCGGCGGCAGCACCGATGGTATGCCCAGCTTCGTGCAGCTCAACGCCACCCCCAATGCCCAGAGCTGCCAGAACATCACCTGGGTCACCAATCCCCTGACGGCCCAGGCCAAGGCCACCGTGCAGTACTGCCAGCAGAGCAGCTTCAAGGGCAGCTTCCCCTCCAGTGCCCAGGGCCAGGTGACCCTCCGGGAGTTCACCACCTCCGGCGACGCGGCCTATGTCAGCTCCGTGTCCCTGACCGGCCTGAAGCCCGGCACCACCTACGTCTATCGGGTGGGCGACGGCAGCAAGTGGTCTGAAAACATGACCTTCACCACCAGCCAGCCCGGCGCGGACACCACCCGCTTCTTCGTCATCGGCGATACCCAGCTCTCCGGCAATGTCGAAAGCGATCAGGATGAGATCCGGCTGATGAACGCCATTGCCGCCAATATCAACGGCCAGTCCATGAACTTCGGCATCCAGACCGGCGACTTTGTGGACAACGGCGGCAACCTGGGCCAGTGGAGCGAGATCCTGGACGTGTTCTCCCGGAACTACGCCGACATCCCCGTGGTGCAGGTCATGGGCAACCATGAGTACTACGGCGACCTGTCCGGCGGCAACGCCGCCAGCCTGTGGACCCTGCCCGACCGGCTGTACTACTCCGTGGAATACGGCGACGTGTACGTGGCGGTCATCAACTTCGCCGCCAACCTGGAGGATGCCTGCCAGTGGCTGATCCAGGACGCCGCCAAGTCCGACTGCACCTGGAAGGTGCTGGCGGTCCACCAGCCCGCGTATTACACCAATCCCAACGGCAGCAGCGAGGCCTTCAACCGCTATATCCCCGCCGCCGCTGAGGCCGCCGGCATCAATGTGGTGTTCTCCGGCCATGACCACAGCTATGCCCGCACCATGGTCCTCAAGAACGGCCAGCCCGTGTCCGAGGCCGCCCAGAACGGCCGCCTGCCCGCCACCTACGGCAAGGGCGTGCTGTACTACATCTGCGGCGACCTGGGCGAAAAGTCCCGCAGCACCGAGTACAAGGCCGTCAACAACCCCGACTTCCACTTTGCCCAGGTGTCCCAGGAGTATGACTCCCTGTACCTGGCTGTGGAGGCCACCGCCGACGCCATGACCGTCCGCACCTACTCCGTCAGCGCCGAGGGCGCCCAGTCCCTGCTGGATACCTACACCATGCGGGTGCCCGCCTCCGTGTGCCGCGACAAGGGCCACGACTTCTCCGGCGACACCGTGTACGTCCGTGACGGCAAGCTGGTCTGCTCCTTCTGCGGCCAGACCGTGGAGCTGAAGGACTCCGGCTACACCGGCTGGGCCCGGGACGAGGCCACCGGCCTGCGGATGTACAGCTATAACAACGCCTGGCACACCGGCTGGTTCATCATCGACCCCGAGGTGTATTGCTTCGACAGCAACGGCATCGCCTACGATGGCCGGGTCACCCTGTACGGCAAGCAGTTCGTCTTTGACGACGGCGTGGTGGTCAGCGGCCCCACGGGCTTCGTCAAGCGGGACGACGGCAAGACCCTGTACTTCGAGAATGGCCGCATCGCCTCCGGCTGGAAGGACATCGGCGACGCCACCTATTACTTCGAGACCTCCGACCTGGGCGATGACTTCGGCGTCATGTACACCGGCCGCCGCCTGATCGGCAAGACCTGGTACGAGTTCGGCAGCGATGGCCGCCTGTATCAGCTGCTGCGGGGCCGCATGTCCGCCGACGAAAAGGAGATCGTGGTCACCATCACGCCTCCCGCCGGTCAGGGCAGGAACTACAGCAATATCATGGCCGCCGCCTGGAGCCAGCAGGACGGCCAGGACGACCTGGTCTGGTACAATGCCACCGCCAACGGCGACGGCACCTACACCATCCGGGTCCCCATGTGCAAATACAACGTGGTGGGCCGGTATCTGGTCCATGTGTATAACCACGGCATCCACGGCCAGCTGCTGGGCGGTCTGACCTTCCAGAACACCCACGTGGTGGGCCACACCGACACCGTGGCCAGTGATTCCAGCACCTGCGTCAGCGCCGGTCAGGTGAAGTACGTCTGCCGCTACTGCGGCGCGTCCCACACCTCCAGCACCCCCGCCAAGCGCCACACCGTCTCCGCCGTGGTGGACAGCGAATGCCGCACCATGACGGTGACCATGGACGCCGGCAACGGCCATAACCACTCCAACGTCCGCTTCGCCGTGTGGAGCAGCGTAAACGGCCAGGATGACCTGACCTGGTACACCGCCAAGAAGAATTCCTCCGGCCAGTGGATCTGCACCGTGCCCCTGGTGAACCACAACAGCACCGGCACCTACTTCATTCACGCCTACTCCTCCGACTCCGGCCAGAACCGGCTCATCGGCAACACCACCGCCCAGGTGGCGAAGCTCCCGGCTCCCGACACCGTCACGGCCCAGGTGTCCGACAACTGCCGCACCATGTCCATCCGGCTGGATACCGCCCACAGCTACAGCGGCGTCCGCTTCGCCGTGTGGAGCAGCGCCGGCGGCC
>ENA-OOWZ01001499-OOWZ01001499.1-human-gut-metagenome-genome-assembly--contig:-NODE-1499-length-11127-cov-3.905798_pt1 | contig 11127 bp, 9 predicted proteins | sample MGYA00241580_ERZ501329 | MGnify/ENA primary metagenome ERZ501329 (study PRJEB25962, sample SAMEA2042923) | human gut metagenome | biome: human gut; feature: human-associated habitat; material: faeces... | reverse complement strand
CCCCTCAGTCGGCGTTTCGGCTGCCTCTCCCCGCTCCTCAACGGGCTTTATGGCGAACGACGCCGCATTCTTTATCTGCTCCCACACCTGCCCGACGGTCATATTCTTGGCCATGATCCCCGAGTAATCGCCCCTCATCCTCTCATAGACGGCGGGGCTGAGCTTCGAGGTCAGCAGCACCGCCGCCGCTACCGCGGCGCACAGCGCCGTTTGCAGCAGCAGCAGGCGCACGAGGCGGTCGGTTTTGTTCTTTGGCTTTTTGCTCCTTTGCGTCTCTCTCGGCGTATCCTCATCTGCAAAACGGAATTTGCTCCTGTATTCATCACGTTCCGTCCGCTGCGGAAACGAATTTTCAAAGCCGTTATCCATTTTTTATCCTCCGAAAATCATTTTTCAGTCAATAATATGAAAAAAATATCCGCCGCATTCCGAAGAATACAGCGGATGAACGGCTTATATATTCTGTTTTACTGGACTCCGAACAGCAGATCGCCGTAGGAGGGATAGGGCCAATATTCCTCGGCGGTAATGCTCTCGGCGGCGTCGACATACTCACGGAGCAGATTCATCTGCGGAAGAACTCTGTCGCGGATAAGCTCCGATTCCCTTGCGGCGTCGCCCGCCTCGCTCAGCCCGTCAACGGCCTGTGAAAGCCCGTGGACAGCCGAGAATATCTTCCTTGAGAGGGCGGCGAGCTTCTCCGCCGTCACCTGCTCATAGCTGCCGCTCGGGTCTATGCCCGCCCTGCTCATGGCCTTCACCGTGTCACAAAGGGTCTTGAAATACGCGCTGACGGCGGGCAGAATATCTTTATTCGTCATATCCGTCATCGTCAGAGCCTCTATGCGGACATTTTTGCAGTAGTTCTCGAGATATATCTCATAGCGAGCCTCTATCTCCTGACGGCTGAACACCTTATGCTCGGCAAAGAGCTTGATATTCTTATCCTTGAGCAGATAGGGCAGGCAGTCGGGCGTGGTGGGCAGGTTGAGCAGCCCGCGGCGCTCCGCCTCGGCTATCCACTCATTGTCGTAGCCGTTGCCGTTGAAGATTATGCGTTTATGATCCTTTATCGTTTTTCTGATAAGCGAATGGAGGGCTTCCTCAAAGTCGTCGGCGCTCTCGAGCCTGTCTGCATACGATTTGAGCGACTGAGCAACTACGGTGTTGAGCACGATATTCGCGCTCGCTATCGAATTCGCCGAGCCGAGCATACGGAACTCGAATTTGTTGCCCGTGAAGGCGAACGGAGAGGTCCTGTTGCGGTCGGTGGTATCCTTTGCGAATCTCGGCAGGATATGTACGCCGACCTTCATTACCGCCTTCTCTCTTGCGTCATAGGCGGTCTCGTTCTCAATAGCCTCAAGGATGTCGCTCAGCTCGTCGCCGAGGAACATTGAGACAATTGCGGGCGGCGCTTCGTTCGCACCGAGACGGTGGTCGTTGCCCGCGCTGGCAACGGATATACGCAGCAGATCCTGATAATCGTCGACCGCTTTGATTACAGCGCAGAGGAAAAGCAGAAACTGAGCGTTCTCATACGGAGTTTCGCCCGGCTCGAGCAGATTGACGCCGTCGGTGGTCGATATCGACCAGTTGTTGTGTTTGCCGCTGCCGTTGACGCCCTCAAAAGGCTTCTCGTGCAGCAGGCAGACCATGCCGTGCTTGCGGGCGACCTTTTGCATTATCTCCATGGTTAGCTGGTTATGGTCGGTGGCGATATTCGTCACGGCAAAGACGGGAGCAAGCTCATGCTGAGCGGGTGCGACCTCGTTATGCTCGGTCTTGGCGAATACGCCGAGCTTCCACAGCTCCTCGTCAAGCTCATTCATAAAGGCGGAAACTCTGGGCTTTATCGAGCCGAAGTAGTGATCGTCCAGCTCCTGACCCTTGGGAGGCTTTGCGCCGAAAAGAGTCCTGCCCGTATAGCGCAGATCCTTGCGCCTGTCATACATAGCCTTATCTATAAGGAAATACTCCTGCTCCGCGCCGACGGTGGTCTTGACACTCTCGTATTCCTGACCGAAAAGCTTCAGAATACGCACAGCCTGCCTGCTGAGCGCCTCCATTGAGCGCAGAAGCGGGGTCTTGAGGTCGAGCGCCTCGCCGCCGTAGGAGCAGAACGCCGTGGGAATGCAGAGCACGCCCTCCTTGATGAATGCGTAGGAGGTCGGATCCCACGCGGTGTAGCCCCTCGCCTCAAAAGTGGCTCTGAGGCCGCCCGAGGGAAACGACGAAGCGTCCGACTCGCCCTTGACCAGCTCCTTGCCGGAGAATTCCATGATGGCGGTGCCGCCCTTGCCGGGTGAAACAAAGCTGTCGTGCTTCTCTGCGGTGATGCCCGTCATGGGCTGGAACCAATGGGTGTAATGGGTGGCTCCGTTCTCGACCGCCCACTCCTTCATTGCATCGGCGACGGCATTTGCGACGGCTATATCAAGGCGTTTGCCGTCACGAATCGTCTTTTTCATTGCCTCATATATCTCGGTCGGCAGGCGCAGGCGCATAGCCTTATCGTCAAAAACCATGCAGCCGAAATAATCGGTGACGCTTCTCATAAGCAGTTCCCCTCCGGTTTGTGTTCAGAATAATAAAGCGGAGGGTGCTTCAAAGTAACCTCCGCCGTTTTTTATTAATTTAAGTATAACCCGTAAAAGGCTCAAAGTCAAGGCTTTAATAGCCTATATCTTCGCCGAGGTCGCAGGTATACAACCATTCTATCCTGTCCCCGTTTTGCACGGTATATGCGCTGCTGCCGTAATTCGGGAAAACGCCGTTGACCTTATACATCCAGCCCGAATAAGCTCCGCAGTCCTTCTCATAGAGCTGATGGATGCCTTTCACATACCAGCTTTGATATGCGGGCGTGTAGCTTGCCTCATACTGTATTCCCTCAGCCTGGCAGTATTTGCAGTTGTCGGTGCAGGTGTTGGCGGCGCAGACGCGCTTGAGGATATCGAACACCGTCTCTCCCTCGGTGAATTTCACCCTGACCTCGTGCAGGATATAGCCGTCAGACGGCACGAATTGCGCCTTGCCGCCCTTGAGCTTATCCCTCTTATCGGTCAGCGTTGAGCAGCTTATGGATATCGTGCAGTAGTTGTCGCGCCTTGCCGTTGTCGGCTCCTCCGTGCGCCTCTCAGTGCGGGCGGCGGTGGTCGGCTCGGTCTTCGGCACGGTAGTTTTGACCTTTTTGGTGGTGGTCTGTCTGCGGGTGGTCGTGTTCTTCACCGCAGTTGCCTTGACCGTAGCCGCGGCGGTTTTTATCACCGCCGTGGTCTTGGTGACGGCGGATGTGACCGCGGATTTAAGCGTGGTTTTTTCGTTTGCCGTCGAAGCGGCTACGGATGCCGCGGGCTCCTCAGTCGTTTCTTCCGCGGTTTCGGTTTCCGTGACAGCGGCGAGGGCCTCGGTCAGCGCCGTTGCGGCGGTAGTTTCATCGCCCGCCGAATTCTTACATGAAACGCAGGCGAAGAGGAATAAAAATGTGAGCAGCAGAGCGATTATTCTTTTCATGCCGTACCTCCGAACATACCGTATTTTATCTTTAATCTTTCCAGCTTCTCGATGAACGGCTTGCCGACAAGCGCCAGAACTATCGCCGTGGTGGCGGCGAACGACGCGTTGAACGGCACGCCTGAAGCGTAAATCGCGAGTATCTGCTTTATCGAAAACGAGGTCGCCATCATCAGCACGGAGGAGATATCCACTATCAGCCCGTAGATGACGAAGCACAGCACCCCACCGATGAGTGAGAGGGCAGGTCTGCTCTCACGCAGGCGTTTGTTTGAGAATATGACCCCCGCAGCGAAGCCGACGGCTCCCAGCGCAAGCATCTGAAACGGTGTGAAAACGCCCTGGCCGAATATGAAATTCGACGCAAACATCGACACAGCCCCCGCAACGAAGCCCGTTTGGGCGCCGAAGCAGGCGGCGGTGATGATAATGACGGCGCAGATAGGCTTCACCGTCGGTATGGCAAAGAAGGCTGCCCTCGAGGCAACGGCTATGGCGCACATTGACGCTAAAGCCACAAGCTCCCGCGCCGAGGGCTTGCGCCGCTCAAACGAGATAAAGAACGGCACGCACGCCGCAATTATTATCACGAACGCGGAAATGTAGCAATACCGTGTGCCCTCAAAAAACTTCATCGCCGTGACCGCCGAAACGATCAACGCCAAAGTCAACAAGGCGGAGATAATATTCAGTTTGACATATTTTCTCTGCATAATTCAATCACATCCGCATCGGTAACGCAGTTTTTGAAGACCTGCCTTGAGAGCCTGTTTGCAGCCGTGGTGTAGAAATAATTGCCGCTGAAGAAGCTGCGGGTATCCGCAACTCCCGCGATGCCGCCGTCAAAGAGCATGGCGCAGATATCCGAGCTTCGGGCACAGAATTCAACGTCGTGCGAAACGGTTATGACCGTCTTGCCCCTCGCCTTGAGCGAATCGAATATCTCGGCAAGGCACTGCTTGAATTCGCAGTCCATGCCCTTGGTCGGCTCGTCGAGCAAATAGATGTCAGGGTCTGCAAGCAGCAATTTTGCCATTGCTGCCCTCTGCTGCTCTCCGCCGCTCAGGTCATAGGGATGTCTGTCCAACAATTCGGTGAGCTTCGTGAGCCTCGCCGCCTCCTCGAGCCGCTCGCCCGCAAGCTCCTTTCTCAGCGAATTCGCCGTAAAGAGCGTCTGCGGATTTTGCGGCATATAGCCGACGGTCATGCCTGACTTTTTTCTGCCCTTACCGCCGAATTTGATTTTGCCGCCCTGAACGGGCAGGATGCCCGCAACAAGGCGCAGCAAGGTGGATTTGCCCGCCGCATTGCCGCCCAATATCGAGAGCACGCAGCCCTCGGGCACCTTGAGCGACAGCTCGTTTATGATATTCGGCTGCTCCTTTTCGTAGCGGAAGCTCACGTCTTTAAGCTCCAGCGCCGTTTTATCGGGGAGAGCCGCATTATTTTCTATTTGATTTATTTTCGGGTCTCTTATAAGTTTGCCGAGCCTTTGAGCCGCCTCGCGCACGGTCAGCGGCAGCTCCTCGGCGGGAGCAACGCTTGAGAATATCCTGACGGGTGCCGGCGCGGCGAGGCTCAGGAAGCCGTCGGTGCCGCCATTGCAAAGCTGCCTCGGCGGGGTATCGGACACCACTCTGCCGCCATCCATGACCACCACTCTGTCCGCAAGGGCAAAGACCTCCTCAAGGCGGTGCTCGGTCATCACAACGGTAACGCCGAGCTCTCTGTTTATCCTTGCAACGGTGGAGATGAAATTCTCTGCCGCCACGGGGTCGAGCTGTGAGGTCGGCTCGTCGAGCAGCAGTATTTTCGGGCATGAGGTCATAACGCCCGCAAGATTCAGCAGCTGCTTCTGACCGCCCGAAAGCTCGGTGATTTTTTTATCGAATATGCCCTGCATACCGAAATACGCCGCCATCTCTGCGGTACGCATTCTTATCTTATCTTTTTTTGCGCCGAGGCTCTCAAGCCCGAACGCCAGCTCATGCCACACCTTGTCGGTGACTATCTGCATCTCGGGGTCCTGCATGACGAAGCCCACGGTCTGCGCGCTCTCGGCGGCGCTCATGTCGGCAACGCTCCTGCCGTCTATCAGCGCTTCACCGCTGCGCTTGCCCTCAGGCATGAGGGCGGTCTTGAGATGCCGCAGCAAGGTGGTCTTGCCGCAGCCGCTCCTGCCGCAGAGCACTATGAATTCGCCGCTGTCTATGCCGAGGCTCACATTGTCAAGGGCTTTTTCGCCCGTGAGCGGGTATGTAAAACTCAAATTTTTGAAAAGGATCTGTTCCATCTTATCTCCTCCGCAAGGTCATAGATCATCGGCATAAAGCACAGCAGCGCATACGCCGCAGCGGCAGCCGCGCCCAAAGGATTCGGGCGCTCAACATAAATAATGGGGTTGTAGCCTGCCTCAAGCCCTCCCAGGGCAAAGCCGAGCACGGCAAGCGAACCCGCCGCCGCGATGAACGCGGTCAGCACCCCGTCACGGGCAGAAAAGCGGAAGCGGGAGTAGCTCGTGCGCCGACGCGCCCCGTAGCCCCTCGCCCGCATGGAATCAGCCGTATCAATGCTCCTCTCAAGCGCCCATGTGACAACGCCCGAGAGAGCCTTGGCGGCGATACGCAGCCGCGCAAAGCGTTTGTTTTTTGTTTCGCCCGCCCCGAGGTTTTTGACCGTCTCGGCAAATCTCTCGGAATACAGCGGCACAAAGCGCAGGATCATCAGCACAAGCAGCGCCGTATGCGGGGCGACCCTGCCGAAAAGACACATGAATTTATCCTCTGTCACCACCTCGTTCCAGCAGACGAACCACAGCAGCATCGCCGCTATCGCCGTGCCCGCCGCGGCTCCGTAGGCGAAGGCCTCGAGGGTCATCCTGTTGCCGCTCGGCAGAGTATAGAGAGTTGTTACGCCGTAGTGATTGAAGGCCCCGTTGACAAGGCTCGTAAGCGCCACGGGTAAAATGAGCAGCGGGAGGCTCTTGCCGAGCGCCCCCCTGCCCCTGAGCCTTAGCGAATACGCAAAGGCCGCAAATGCGGAGATGAGCAGGATGAGCGGATGCGAATTCAGCGCCGAAGGCAGCGCCGCCGACACAAAGAACAGCACATTCACCGCAGGGTGCCTGCGTGCAAATGCTCCTTTCATCCTGTCACCTCGCTTCTTTATTAACCGAAAATAGCTCCGAAAATTCCTTTGAAGAAGTTTGCAATGTTGGTAAATACGCTCTTGAAGAACGCGCCTATCTTCGCAAATATCGAGGGCTGCGGCTCGGGGTCGGGCTCCGGGTCGGGTTCCTTATAGCTCAGGGCAAATACCGTGCCCGAGTCGTTCTTATAGAAGAGTTTGCCGTCCTCGCTGACCGCAATGCTGCTCAGCGCATATTCGGCAGCCTCGCCCGACGGGGCAAAAAGCTCCGCCTTGCTTGCCGTGCCGTCCGCCGAGACGGTGATAACGCTCACGCCGCCCGGGGGCGAATTGTAAGTCGCATAGACATAAACATTGCCCGTCTGAGCCTCATAAGCCGTCGTAAGAGCCATCTCGCTCTGCGGATAGCCGTTCATCGTCAGGGTGCTCGCCACGCTCATGGAGGCGACGTCGATTATCTGCAAATTGCCGGAGAATCCGGTCGACTGCACGCCGATATAGGCCTTGCCGTTATAAACAGTCGGGGTGCAGGTCGAGGCGCCCGAGAGCTCGAGGAGCTTGCCTGTCGAGAATTTGCCGTCGGTGACGCTCGTCTTGCAGAAGTAGCCCGCCTTTGTGGTGAACACCAGTTCGTTTGTGCCGTCAATAACGGTGATGCCGCTGCGGCAGTCGCCGGGCACGGCCAAAGTGTCGAGCACTTCGCCGCTCTTTGCGTCAAAGCAATAAACGGACGAGGTCATATTGATTTCATCGCTGCCGTTATCCGAGCCGACGACGATGCAGCCGCCGATCGCTGCCGCCTCGGCCCAATAGAAGCCGCCCTTGCTGGTATAGCGCCACTTCAGCTCGCCGCTCACGGCGTCAAGGCAGATAAAATTGCCGTCTGTCTCTTCATCATCCCAGAAGCCGGTATAAACGCAGCCGTCGCTGTAAACTATCGGCGACAGCGGCTGACCGCCGAGCTCATCCGAGAAGCTCCAGAGGCGCTGCATTGTGGCGAAGTCATAGGCTTCGACCGTGCCGTCCTCAAGTGGACAGAATATCTTGCCGTCGGCGCAAAGGGCGGGCACGCAGCCGTAGCCCGGGCGCTTCGTCATCTCGGCGCTCGCCGAGGTCTCGCCGGTAGCCGTGTCGAGCTTCAGAAGCTGACGCTTGCTCATTATTATGAGCGAGTCGCCGCTGACCGTCGGCACGCTCGGCGCGTTTTTATAATTCGTGCCTATTCGCTGCGACCAGAGAAGCTGTGTCTCGTCGGCACTTCTCGGAGTCTCGGCAGTCACCGTTTGAGCCGAGACAGTTACGAACGCCGACAGCGCAATTATAAGGCACAGGAGAACGCTTAATGATTTGATCGCTCTGCTTTTTAACATTTTATCCTCCTATCACCGACTGGAGGAAGCGAAGCACGCAGCTCAGCCATGTGACTGTAAGAGTAAGGTTGATATTCTCAGCCTTATCGGGTGCGTTGCCGCAGATATCGTGGCGGACAAAATCAATATCGAGCACCATTTTGCCCTCATCGGCATTCACCTTGAGGCTGATCTTGAAATTCTTAACGATATAGAAGCTCTTGCCCTCAGGAGCCTTGGTCTCGAGCGCCGCAACAGCCGCGTTAATAGCTTCGGCATATGCGTCGACGGTATCCTGATCAAGGACGGTGAGATTTCTGTCAACATTTGCAAGCGCTTCGTTAAGGGCGGCAACGCTCTCGTCAGTGTAAACACTGAGATCGGCGGGGACTGCCGCAATTGCTGCGTCGACCTTGGAGTAATCGGCTTTCTTAACCTCAAGGGCCGCAACTGCCGCGTTGACAGCGTCGGCATATGCGTCGACCTTCGCCTGATCCTGCCTGCCGAGATCCCTGTCAACTTCTTTGAGCACTGCGTTTAGAGCGGCAACGCTCTCGTCGGTGTAGATGCTGAGATCGGCGGGGATAGCCGCAACGGCTGCGTCGACCTTGGAGTAATCGGCGGGCAGATCCTTAACGGTAACGGTGCAGATGTTACCGATAACGGGAGTCTCCTCCTCTTCCTCCTCGTCAATGTAGCTGCCGCTCGCATAGAAATAGTAAACGCCCGGCTCATTGACGGTATAGGAAGCCATACCTCTCCAATTGAGAGTGCCTACCTTCTTGTCAACGGGCTTGCCGTCGACATACTGGATCATGTTGAGATCGAGGCAGCTCATCGGGAGGGTGTTCTGCTCGATGGTCGCCTTATCCGCAAAGCCGTACCACATGATGCTGTAGCCGGTGACGGTGAAATTGATCTTTTCACCGACGGTCACGGTCTTTTCGGAGGAGTCAAACTGTGTATAATAATCGCCCCAATAGCTGTCCTTATAAGTGAAAAGAGCAACCTTGTCACCGTTCACAATGCGCGCCGTATCGGCCACATAACCGGTGTAGGAGTGATGTTTTTCGTTGTAAATACCGTCGTTCGGCATAACGTCATTGACAGTGAAGCCGCTGCTCGTGGCCGACTTGCCGAACATCTTGGTTATCATCGAGCCTGAGTTGTTAAGATAATTCTTACAGGTCTCGGCGGTGAATTTGTCACCGTAATATGCCTTGTGAAGGGCAACGACGGCGTCGAATACGGTTATGTAGTCAACATCCTTGCCGTTATGGTCCTTTTCGGCGACGGTGTAGCCGTATTCCTCGGCAATTCCGTCTTTGACCTCAACGGTCTCTTTGGGGATAACGAATCCCCCGTCGTAAAAGCTGATCCCTACGCTGATGCTGCCATCGCCCGCAGCAAAAGCCGTAGAAATGCAGCCCAGAAGCACTGCCGCAGCGAGGATCACGGAAATGATCGCCGCCGAGCTTTTTCTTACTGACATTTCTTTTCTTCCTTTCAAAAATAAGATGCGCCCTCCGCAGATAACGGAAGGCGCACGGCACGGCGAAGCAGCCCCTCGGCGGAGCTGCACCGTGACACCCTCCGACTGCCCAAAGGTGCTCACAATTATATTAAGGCGCAAGGCAGGCATTCCGACTGTGACGGCAATGGCTGTTGCGACGGATTTTCACCGCTCTTTCCCTGCTACAGGCGCCCAATATACAAATGTCGTGAAAATTCTATCACAAGAGGCGAATTTTGTCAACGATTACAGGAACGGCCGCATATCTTTGCCGAGTCTCTCCTCCAGCTCGCCGATGCTGCGCGCCATGCCCTTGGCTTCCTCGCTCGCCGTGGGGTATTTATTGATATATTTGTGAATTGATTTGATGCCCATGTCGCAGCCGTCGGTCATCAGGCTCGCCGCCTGCGCCGCCGTGGGATTAAAGGACATCTCAGCGTTTATCTTGAGCCACGACATGCTCTTTGTCATCGGGTTCGGCTCCTTGGACTCCGAATCGGTCGCCGCGAGCATACCGTCCACCGTGTCGGCGAGCTTTCGGTGCTCCGTGCGGCTGTTTTTGAGTATCTCACCGAGCTTTGCGTCCTTCACATAAGGCGACAGCTCCTCGATGGAGGCTATCGCCGTTTTAAGCCCTGCGCTGCATTCACGCAGCAGCTTATATGAATCATCGTTTTGCATTTTGCTTACCTCCGTTTGCTTTTATTTTATTTATTCCCCGACGGAGACGTTTTTATTGACAAAACCGAGGTTTTGATTTATTATCATATTATTATTATCGGGAGGGATAGCCATGATATTTGCAAATCATGCCCATGTTTTTCCAAAAGAGCTTTGTCCTGAAGGCTCGGTCGACTCGCTCATGCGCCTGATGGACGACTGCGGCATCGACAAGGCCGTGGCGTTCGCGCCGTTTGCCGACCGTTTTCACGAGGGCGGCTTCAGCGGCAGCCCCAATGACTGGCTCGCCTCGCAGATAAAGGGCAACGACCGCCTTGTGGGCTTCGGCACGGTGGATTTCACCGCCGACCTCGGCGACGAGGTGGAGCGCATAGCTTCACTCAGCTTCAAGGGCATCAAGCTGCATCCGCCGTATCAGGATTTTGTCATCGACGGTGAGGAAGCCTTCAAGGTCTATGAAAAAGCGCAGGAGCTTGGGCTGTTTGTCTCATTCCACTCCGGTATGCATTGGAACAGGCTCAAAAAGAGCAATGTGCTGCTCTTTGACGAGGTCGCGTGGAGCTTCCCCGACCTTAAATTCAGCCTTGAGCATATAGGCGGCTATCACTTCTTTAAGGACGCTCTCGCCGTGATGTGCAACAATTCCCGCAGGGGCAACAACATCTATGCGGGCTGGACCTCGATTCGTAACCGCGACGGCATGGGCGGCTGGTCGCTGACGGATGAGCAGCTCGAAACGGTCATTTTCCAGACCGGCGAGGAGCACAGCATATTCGGCCTCGACTTCCCCTACGCCAAGGCGGCGGATATCAAGTGGGATATCGAGCGAATCAAGCGTCTGAGCCTCAGCAGCGAATGCAAAGAAAACATCCTCGGCGCCACGCTGCAAAGAGTCTTGTTCGGATAAAAATTCGGAGGTAT
>ENA-OOWZ01001497-OOWZ01001497.1-human-gut-metagenome-genome-assembly--contig:-NODE-1497-length-11130-cov-2.347540_pt1 | contig 11130 bp, 9 predicted proteins | sample MGYA00241580_ERZ501329 | MGnify/ENA primary metagenome ERZ501329 (study PRJEB25962, sample SAMEA2042923) | human gut metagenome | biome: human gut; feature: human-associated habitat; material: faeces... | reverse complement strand
AAGTTCACCTAAAGTCTTTTCTAATTGATAAATTGTTTGGTCAGCATTGTTGTGAACTTCTATTTTTTCTTTTCTCTTCTTATCTTCCTCTGCCTGCTGTGCTGCGATCTTTTCTGCATTCTTGATCAGGCGCTCCTGATGCTCCTCACGCATGTTGTCGATCTTCATTCTGGTCAGCTGTCCGTACGTCAGCGCCTTGGAAATTGCTTTTCCAGGATCGTTGGTATGTACGTGTACCTTAACCAGCTCGTCGTCTGCAACGAGAACGATCGAATCTCCAATTCCGTTCAGGAAATCTTTGAATGCATAAACCTCTTCATCCGGAAGCGGGTTTTCCAGCATAATGATAAACTCGGTGCAGTAGCCGAATTTGATTTCTTTTTCTGTCTCTTTGGACGGTCTGACAAATTCTGTCTTTGCTTCCGGCATCTCGAAATTCAGATCAATCTCTTTCCCAAGGAACGCGTCATATGCGCCCTGCAGTACGGTTAAGAGACCCTGTCCGCCGGAATCCACAACGCCTGCCTCTTTTAATACCGGCAGCATCTCTGGTGTCTGGGAGAGCACGTACTCTGCATGCGCGAGAACGTCCTCGATGAATGCGTTCAGATCTTCGCTTTCCGGTGCAAGCTCTGCTGCTTTCTCTGCTGCTCCCTTTGCCACGGTCAGGATGGTACCTTCTTTTGGCTTCATAACGGCTTTGTATGCAGTCTCGACTGCTTTTTCCATTGCCTCTGCAAGAATCTCTGCATTCAGCTCTTGATAGTCGCGGATCTTCTTGGTAAAGCCACGAAGGAGCTGGGAAAGAATAACGCCGGAGTTACCTCTGGCACCGCGCAGAGAACCGGAAGAGATTGCCTTGGAAAGGTTGTACATGTTCACTTCGGTGAGCGAGTTTACTTCCTTGACTGCGGACATGATCGTCAGCGTCATGTTGGTACCTGTGTCGCCGTCCGGTACCGGGAACACGTTCAGCTCATTGATCCACTCTTTCTTTACTTCCAGATTTTTTGCACCAGCCAGAAACATTTTTGCCAGTAAGCCGGCATCAATTGTATTTGTAGCCACTTTCTTCATTTCCTCCTATTACCATCAGTCGATGACGCGAACGCCTTCAACCAGGATGTTGATTTTTTCAATTTCCATTCCGGTGAACTCTTCCACCTTGTATTTCACATTATTGATCAGGTTATCTGTTACGGCAGAAATACTGACTCCGTAAGAAACAATCACGTGGAAATCCAGGGAAATTTTATTTTCCGAAATCGATACATTAATTCCGTGTGTCAGACTCTCTTTTTTCAGAAGTTTGACCAGTCCATCTTTCATGTTTACCGCTGCCATTCCGACAATGCCGAAGCACTCCACAGCAACGCTGCCCGCATACAGGGCGATTACATCCGGATTGATTACGATTTCTCCCAAGCCTGTATTCATACGACCTTTCATGCCTTGTATCCTCCAATTCCATCATACTATTCAAAACACATGGAGACAGGAATAACTGACTCCACTCTACGATACATTATAACCGCTTTTCCGCAAAAAAGAAAGTTTAAAATGAAAAACCTTCAAAATTCATATAATTTTTTCATTTTTTACTTGCAAAACCGGTATAGATCTGTTAGAATGACTTATGTTGTGAGTCTAAAATGCGTTTTGACTCAAGTACGTATGTCAAGGAGGTGCAATCATGGCAAAGTGTGCAATTTGTGAGAAGGGTGCTCATTTCGGAAACAACGTAAGTCATTCACATAGAAGAAGCAATAAAATGTGGAAATCTAACGTAAAATCTGTCAAAGTTAAAGTTGACGGTGTACCGCAGAAAATGTACGTATGTACTTCCTGCTTAAGATCCGGAAAAGTAGAGCGTGCATAAGTTGAATGGTTAAAAGGCCTTTCCAGTCCGGGAAGGCTTTTTTGCTGTTCAAAAATAGAATTAAGATTTTAAAAAAAGTTCTGGGAAGAGCAAACAGGACATAAGTTTTCGCTTATGCCCTGTTGTGCTCTATTTTTTATATTTTAAAAGGGAGAAAAAAATAGCGTGGTCTCTTAAGCTGAACCTGCCAACGATCCATATGCTTAGCAAAAGAAAAAGAGCATCCTACCGAAACTTTCGTTCTGGTAAGACGCCCTCGTCTTGATCTATGATATTAGTATAGTTGGCTGATTCATTTAAGATGGACTTATTATAGCGCAGCTTTCTTCATTTTGCAAGTATTTCTCTGTACAAATCAGCCAGTTCATTTCCGATCTTTTTGTGCATCTTTCACTATTCCCCTGTATTGCAGAACAGATGATATCCCACGCACAGCAGCAGAGCGGCCGCAAGAACCGTAAGAAATGAGCTGCGGATCATCAGGCTGATGAGAAGCCCGACCCCCATCCAGAACAGCAGAAAACCTAAAATTCTGCACAAACGAGCTTACTCCTTATCCGCCTCTTGGTTTATTATATGCTCTACTTTCTCTGCGGTATACCCGTCCTCTTCCTTTTTGCCGGTAAAGCGGCTGATCAGCTCCGGAGCCATGTCAATGATTTTGGTGACAGCATCCTGGTTTTTGATGTTGACCAGACGCGTTCCGTTTTTGCTGATGACAAGAACGGCGCTCGGAGAAATTTTTCCGCCCATACCGCCTCCTGCATTGTTCTTTGCATTTTCTGCGAATGCACCCGCTCCCACGCCGAAGGAAACGTCTACCAGCGGCAGAAGAATCGTATCATCAATGTGGATCGCCTCACCTACGACCGTCTTTGTTGTGATAAAGCTGTCCATTCCGCGGAACAGTGCTTCTACAGTATTCTGAAATGTGTTGTCCTTTTCTGCCATCTTTTAGGCCTCCTTGTGTTTGAAATGTCGTATGGTTTTCCGAAGATTCTGATCCCGGAATAATCGAAGTGCAATGCCGGCTGCTGTCACAGCCTGAAAACTTCCTTTCATCCGGACATCGCCCCAGAGAATTTCCTGTTCGAAATCCGGCTGGACGGAAAGGTCTTTCGGCAGTTTTCCATAAATCATACCCAGAATGCCGAGTGTCTCTCCGGTCAGTGCCGGATCGTCAAATCCGAACCGGACTGTGCCGGTTACTTTTTTCGGTGCTGCTTTCTTCAGGAAATAAAGCACTTCTTTCTTTGCATGGAGCAGTGCCTCACGGAACATCTTCGAACGGAAGAATTTTTTCACACTCTCCCACTTTCTTTTTAACCGTCTGCCTGCCTGGATTTTCTGCTCCAGTTTTTCAAGCAGACGGAACGGAAGTTCCAACAGCCGGAAAGCTGTCTGCAGCAGACGGCTGACAAGATTCAGCAGTTTTTCCGGAAGATATTCGATCCTTCCGAAAAACCGTTCCAGAATGCTTTTTTTCGGCGCATCCGGTTCCTGCTCTTGCTCTGGCTGCTCCTTCTGTGCTGTCACCTTCTGCTGTTTTTCTGTCTGGTCCGGTGCTTTCTGTGTCTTTTCTGCGTCTCTTTGCGGCATTTGTTTTTCTACAGTATCTGTTTTTTGTTCTGCCGGTTGTTCCGCCGATGTCTGCTCTTTTTTCGCTTCCGCTTTCTGCTCTGCTGTTTTTTCTGCTTCCGGCGCATTTTCTGTCTCATTTTCCTCCGTCCGGGACACGGACGCTTCTCCCCGGCGGATCTTTTTCAGCCGCCGTTTCCATGTTTCCAGTGATGCCCCGAAAAGCAGAATCTGCGCCTCCGGCTTCTGTTCCTCATACGAGGCCGTCAGCGCGACAGCTCCGAAAAGCCACGATACTCTTCCGCTCGCTTTTACGCAGGCAAATCCCTCTTCTTCTTTCAGAACCTGCGCCCGGTAGCAAAAAGGAAGAAACAGGACGGTGCAGACGATAAGAAGCACGAGAACCAGTAAAACAAGGAGTAAAATCCCCAGTGCCTTCAAAATCATGAATAGTATATGTATCATTCACATCCCTCAATCCGGTTCAGCAGCCATTCCCGGATTTTTACTTCTCCGGTTTCCCGATAAGTTTCCAATGCGATCGCCTCCACAAGCTCAAAAGCTTCCTCGCGCGACACGGCAAGTCCGACAATCATCGGACAGTTTCTCCGCACGGCCGGCTGCAAAAGCAGATCCGCCGGAATTACATCCAGATTGTTCTGCTGATTGGAAGGCAGTGTGAGGAGCCAGACTCCCGGAACTGCTTTTTTGTTCTCAATCCGGCGCATCCATTTTTTCTGTTTCTTTTTTGCAGTATCCCCGACGTACAGATTTTTATACCAGTTTACCATATTTTCCCTGAGCCTGTGGCTGAACCTTCCATAAATTTGCTCTCTTCAGTTCCAGATACTCCTGATAGGCCTTTTCCAGAATCTGCCGTTCATTGGAAAACTTCAGCAGATGATATGCTTCGTGATACTTGTAATAGCCCGAATCCACAAAGTATTCTTCTCTCTGTGGACGGCTGTAGTAGCCGGATGAGGCCATCAGATACCAGTGCACCTCTTTTTCCACGGTGTCCTCCGGAATGCTGAAACTGTACTGGCTTTTTCCCACGTACTTGATGATGGTTCCGTGCACGCCGGATTCCTCATACACCTCGCGGACAGCAGTCTGTTCATGGGTTTCTCCCGGCTCAACGGTTCCTTTCGGCAGAACCCAGCCTTCATATTTGTTGCGGTAGCTTTTGTAAAGCGTCAATATTTTTCCACGGTAGATTACGATACCTCCGCAGCTAACTGCTTCGATCATACGTTTTAAGCTCCTTCTGGCTTTTTTCCATTCTCTGACAGCTCTTTTCTTCCCGCTTGCCGCCAGATCTTCTGTTAAAAAGTATACCTCTTTTCCCGCCCCCGCGCAACCTTAAAACCGCATCCTTTTTCTAACATTTTTCTAAAAATTCAGAAAACGCGCCCGAACCCATCCTTTCCGGTTCGAACGCGTTTTTCATCGTTTACTGCTGTGCATAATATGCTTCAATTACCTGTCTTGCAATCGGTACAGCGACTTCACTCGAATATCCGCCGTTTTCTGCCACAACAGCAATGACAATATCAGGATCATCCGCATTGGAGAATCCGACAAACCAGGAATGCGGTGTCTCTCCGTCGCTTCCGTGTTCTGCGGTTCCTGTTTTACCGGCGATATTGTACGGCAGATCCGAAAGTGAAACTGCAGTTCCGCTCTGGACAACGCCTTTCATCAGCTCTGTCAGCGTATTGGCTTCGCTCTCGGACATTACCGTGCCAAGAGACTCTTTGGAAAAGGTTTTGACTGCCTGTCCGTCCGCAGACACAATGTTGTCCACATAACGCGGTTTGATCATTTCTCCGTCATTTGCAACCGCGGAGGCGATCAGCGCCATCTCCATCGGTGTTACCAGCGTATCGCCCTGGCCAATGGAAGTCTGCATCACAAGAGCATCCGCCGTTGTCGAATCAAGGTCGAAAGAACTTTTGCTGGTCGGAAGCTCCAGATCCAGACGGCTGTTCAGATACAGGGAATCCGCCAGCGAGCGGAAGGCATCTTTATCCAGCCCAAGGCCAATCTGTGCAAAGGCAGAGTTGCACGAATGTGCAAACGCACCTGCAAAATCTTCCGGTCCATGCACTTCACCGCCGGAGCAGTGAATCGTATAGTTTCCTGCTGTCAGCTCACCGTCACAGTCGAACGAAAAACCGTCCAGTGTGCCGTTCTGACGGAGATACGCAAGCGAAGTAACAATCTTGAACGTAGATCCCGGCGGATATCTTCCCTGCAGACCGCGGTTCAGAAACACGCCGCTCTCATCGTCTGCGTTCAGTGCCTCCCAGTCCTCATCAATCGTATTGGGATTAAAAACCGGATTGCTCACATTGGCAAGTACACGGCCCGTTTTTGCCTCCAGCACGACAACTGCACCGCGGTATCCGTCCAGTGCATCGGCCGCGGCCTGCTGGAGTGTTGTATTCAGCGTTGTATAGAGACTGTCTCCCGGGTTCTTCGCATCGCTGAATTCATTCTTTACCTGCTTTAACTTACTTGTATGGGACTCCATCAGCATATAGTTGTAGGAAGATTCGAGGCCGCTGTTTCCTTTTCCCGTGTAGCCAACCACCTGCGCAAACAGGCTGCCGAACGGATACGTTCTTACCTCATCCCCGTTTTCATCTGTCGTCGTCTTTGCCAGTTCCTGGCCGTCCGCAGAATAGATTGTTCCGCGGATCACGCGCTCTGCATAGTTATTCTGTCTCGTATTGTAAGAACTATTCAGAAATTCTTCTTTCCGCACGACATTAAAGTAAACGAGATACGCGATCAGCCCAAGAAACATGGCCACGAACAGGAACGAAACGATCAGATACGGCCCTGCGCCGTTGTTTGCCGCCTTACCAGTGGAGGCTGTTCTCGGTCTGCTCTTCGATCCGCCGTTCGAATTCATCCGGCTGCTCGCGGTACTTCTGGCGGGTTCCCTGTCCATTGTTCCGGCTGCCGCTCTTCTTTCGTCTTTCGGTCTCTTCGTCCGGGCGTCGTTTTTTCTTGGCGCCTGGGTCGTTTTTCTGCTGGTTTCGTTTCTTCTTGTTTCGTCTTTTCTCAAGCTCCTCACCTTCGTCTTCCCTTAAGATGTACAATCCCTGAATGATCGACAGCATCAGCACCGTGGAGAACATGGAGCTTCCTCCATAGCTGACCAGCGGCAGCGTGATACCTGTCATAGGAATAAATTTAATGGTTCCTCCGATGGTGAGGAACACCTGTGTCGCATATTCCGTTCCAAGACCCATGGCAATCAGTTTGTAGAACCGTTTGCTCATCTTCATGGAAATGTTGATAATCAGAAGGAATGTGGACATGCACAGCAGAATCAGGCAGATTCCGAAGATAATGCCCATCTCCTCACAGATCGCACAGAAAATAAAGTCTTTCGTTGCAACCGGGATAATGTCAGGCCGTCCCTCGAAAAGGCCGGTTCCGAACCATCCGCCGGAGCACATGCCGAAGAGGCCCTGTGCTAACTGGCTGCTGATATCCCAGTTTCCGATCGGATCCTGCCAGAGTGCCACACGGTTCCGTACATGGGAAAACAGGAAATACGCCACAACGCAGGCGGCACTCATTCCCGCAAGTCCCAAAAGCGGATATCTGGCTTTTCTCGTTGCCACATAGATTACAACCACGTACGCCATAAAGAAGACGAACGCAGTTCCAAGGTCGGTGGATGCAACAAGGATCAGCACATGAACTGCCGCAATGACAGTTGCTTTCACAACGTTTCCAAAGGAATTATCCTCGCGCAGCATGCCTGCCATAAAGAACACGAGTGTGATCTTGGCAATCTCGGAGAGCTGGAACGTAATGCCGTGGATTTCGATCGACAGCTTCGCACCGCCGGAAGTAAAGCCAAGCACCATAACGACGGAAAGCATGGCAATTCCGAGCACAGCGTAAATCCAGGTCAGATTTTTCAGGAACTTGCCCTTTCGGACAATGACCGGAATGATGAAGCAGAGCAGTGTGGATGCCGCCAGAATTTTGTACTGGGACATCGCCTTTGACACGCTCAGTCTCGTCAGAATAATCATGCTGATCGAGAGCAGCATACACATGTTGTTTACCAGGATCATCGATGCCTTCCGGTAAATCAGGCGGTACAGGATCTGTACGCCCAGGATATACGCCATCGTGAGCAGAAACATCTGAATCGTTGATACTTCGCCCTCCTGCAGGAACATCACGAAGAAACAGATGAAATTCATCAGAATGATCATGATGATCTGCCGCATCAGAATGTAATGGCGCTCATCCTCATCCCGCTCTTTGAGTGCAGCAAACGACTGCACGGTAAAACAGATCATGAGGAAGGTAATCACATATTTTGATAACTGAACAATGGTATTTTCCATAAATTCCCCTTATTTTTTCTCACCGTTTACTCTACTTTCCGGCGGAAATGGCCTTTGGTATATTCCTGTTCGGCCGGAACTGCGATTCCTTTACAGTACGTTCCAGCAAACGCAGCGGCGATTTCTTTTGTCTCATCCAGTGTCTCGATGGTAAAATTCAGCCGCACCGCAGCCGGATGCATGGACCGGATCTCATCGGCTTCTTTTACCAGGCCGAGCGGAAGGCTGTTGTAGATCACACTGTAGCACGAGGTGCAGTAACTCTTCACCGGGAAGTATTTTCCCATCCGGTCTTTTAAGCGTACCAGAGAATAACTGTGATTGCAGCCGTTCAGGTTCTTCTGGACACACTGGGCGGAAACCATCATCGGAAGGTAGCCGTAGACCACCATTTCGCTGTTCGTATTGTCACGTTTTCCGATTTCCCGCTCGTTCAGCTCATACGGAACGGTATCACGCTGCACGCCCTGCTCCTGCCAGAATGCCTGCGCACGGCTGTTGTACGTGTAAACGCTGTAATCGAGCCGGATATCCTTTTCCATTCCCATCTCTTTCAAAAACGAAAAGCTTTCGAGATTGCGGATCAGGAAACCGCCAAGACCGATCTCCTTCAGACAGCGGAACGTGTCGCGGTATTCCTTCAGATCGCCTTCACGCACAACGTGCGGCAGCATCAGATAAACCTGTTTTCCCAGTTCTTTCGCCTGCAGGATGCCTTTTTCCGCCTGCTCTTCGAAGATTTCCCGTTTGAAGCATCCCATGCCGGCGTAGATCGTCGTGATCTCCGGAATCTCGAGCAGCGCATTCCACTGGGCTCTCGTCTCGGCAGATGCGGTCAGCTCCATTTTCTTTTCTGCCCTGCTCTCCTGGTCCGGTTTTCCAGATGCTTTTGCTTCCTGTTCCGGCTTTTCCGCTGCTTTTCTGCGGTATGGCTCTGTCATCTCTTTCACCAGCTGGTCCGAAACGCCTCTCCGCAACTCGTTTAACGTCTGCATCGGCACGAAACAGTTGTCATCCATACAGACATCGAGTTCTTTGAAATAGAATGGTGTCTCGCCTGTCTTTTCCAGCTGTGTTTTTACGCGTTCCTCGGTCAGCGGCTGCTTCTTTGCCGGTTCTACCATGCCCGCCTCTGCTGTTACGCTGTATTTTCCGCTTTCTGCACTTAAGAACGCCGGCTGGCCCGGATACAGGGTCAGAAAGCCGGAAATCGGCTCTTTTGCCTCAGTCTCGATATAATCTCTCTGGATCTCATAAAAGAGCTGCTCATTTCTGCGCTGTTTCTTTTTATTTTCCTGCTCTTTTTCGTTCTTCAGCGCCATCATATCGCGTCCGTTTCTTACGGTATAATAGCTTTTGTTGAAACCGTCACGGTTATACAGCTCATACAGCTTTTTCATGTCCTCCGGCAGAACGTGGAAACGGGACGGCTTTTTTTCGTACAGATCGAGGTATTTGCGGTAAATGCTGACAACGCCCGCTGTATACTCCGGCTTTTTCATTCTGCCTTCGATTTTGAGGGACATAATCCCGGATTTTACAATCTCCGGCAGCAGTTCTACCGTACACATATCCTTCGGGCTTAACGGATAGCGGTCGCCCGGCTCCCCCATGCGGTGGTTGTCTTTATCGTACGCTTCGTACGGCAGACGGCACGGCTGTGCGCATTCTCCGCGGTTTCCGCTTCTTCCGCCGATCAGGCTGGAAAAAAGGCACTGTCCCGAATAGCAGTAGCAGAGCGCCCCGTGGACGAAGCATTCAATTTCAAGGTTGGTCGTCCGGTGGATTTTCTGGATCTCCGCAAACGAAAGCTCACGGGCCGGTACCACACGCGTCGCGCCAAGGCTCTCCAGGAAACGCGCTCCCGCAGATCCTGTCACTGTCATCTGTGTGCTCGCATGAATGTCGAGATCCGGGAACCAGGAGCGGACCGCCTTTAAAACGCCCATATCCTGGACAATCACGGCATCCAGTCCCTGCTCATAGTACGGACGCAGATACGGATACAGTTTCTCTTCCAGTTCCTCCTCTTTTAAGAGGGTGTTGACCGTCAGATACAGTTTCCGGTTCCGCAGATGGACGTAATCGATGGCTGAGAGAATCTCCTGCTCATCCAGATTTTTTGCATACGCTCTTGCGCCGAATGCGGCTCCGCCGAGATAGACGGCATCCGCACCGGCGGAAACTGCTGCTTTTAACGCTTCCATCGAACCGGCTGGTGCTAATAATTCTGTCTTCATCTTTATCTCCTAAAAACGGGCGATTACCTGTTCCGCAATCCCCCGTTTTTCCTTCTTTTACGCTTTTAATAAATCTTCCAGATCCTTATTTGCCTTATCAAGCTGCCGCTGCAGTTCTTCCCTCTCGCCGCGCACATGTTCCAGCTCGATTCGTTTCTCTTCCAGTTCTTTTTTCAGATCGCCGGCCTGGATTTCCGCTGCGATCAGATCGTGCTTCATATCGTAGGTTTCCCGGTCTTTGGCTTCCATATCCTCTTCGAGGGTATCTACCTGGCTTTTTGCTTTGAAATAGTCGTCTGCAATGTTCAGTGCAAGCAGTGTGTGCTTCGTATCCACCGACAGGCGGTTGTATCCGGCTGACTGGGAAAGTTCGCTGATCTTCTGATTCAGATAAGCAGCTACTTTCTGCAGATATTCCGGGCTCTCATAGCCTCCCAGTGTGATAATTTTTCCATCTATTAAAACCTGTGTTGTATTTTTTACAGCCATTCTTTTGCTTTTCCTCCACTGAATTTAACCGGACCAAACTCCCGGCTAATATAACCTATCATATACCGAAAATGGAAGAAAAACAACCTTTTTCTGCAAAAAGCGACAGAAAATGAAAGATTCAGGGCTTTTACTCTTCGATCTTACGCGGTGCCTCCAGCCCCAGGTGGTGCCAGGCAAATTCCGTTGCCACTCTTCCACGCGGAGTGCGGTTGATAAATCCGGATTTGATCAGGAACGGCTCGTAGACATCCTCGATGGTGCCGGCATCTTCTCCAATCGATGCAGCCAGGGTATCGAGTCCCACCGGACCGCCCTGGAACTTTTCCATAATGGTGGTAAGAAGCAGCCGGTCAGTCTGATCCAGTCCGTAACGGTCTACTTCCAGCAGATCGAGAGCAAATGATGCTACCTCTTTTGTGATTCTTCCATCGTATTTCACCTGGGCAAAGTCGCGGACACGCTTTAAAATCCGGTTTGCCAGACGCGGTGTTCCCCTGGAACGGCGCGCCATCTCAAGCGCTCCCTGCGGGTCCACCTCCACATTCAGTACTTTTGAGGA
>ENA-OOWZ01001468-OOWZ01001468.1-human-gut-metagenome-genome-assembly--contig:-NODE-1468-length-11245-cov-2.260769_pt1 | contig 11245 bp, 8 predicted proteins | sample MGYA00241580_ERZ501329 | MGnify/ENA primary metagenome ERZ501329 (study PRJEB25962, sample SAMEA2042923) | human gut metagenome | biome: human gut; feature: human-associated habitat; material: faeces... | reverse complement strand
AAAATATTCTCTAATACTTTACTTGAAATTCCTGTTGTATATGAATTGATTAAAAAGAATAATGGATCGTCTGAAAGTACATTAGTACACAATTCTACTAAATCATATATGTTTTCTTCAAATTGCCATACCTCTCCATTCGCTCCTCTGCCATATGATGGAGGATCCATTATTATAGCATCATATTTATTTCCTCTACGTATTTCTCTATTAACGAATTTTACAACATCATCTACAATATATCTAACAGGTTTTTCTGATAAACCTGATGATGCTATATTATCTTTTGCCCATGTTGTCATACCCTTTGAGCTATCCACATGACATACTGATGCTCCAGCAAAAGCACACGCAACTGTTGCTCCACCTGTATATGCAAATAAATTTAGCACTTTTATTTTTCTATTCGAATTTTTGATTTTATTTATCATCCAATCCCAATTTACCGCTTGCTCTGGAAATAATCCTGTATGCTTAAATCCCATTGGTTTTATATTAAAGGTTAATTCTTTATATTTTATTTGCCATTGACTTGGCATTTTTTTATTATATTCCCAAGCTCCTCCGCCTGTTTTACTTCTATAATATGTGGCATTTATATTTTTCCATTTTTGAGGATATGATTTTTCTTTCCATATAATTTGTGGATCTGGTCTTGATAAAACCACATTTCCCCATCTTTCTAATTTTTGTCCATCTGCCATATCTAATATTTTATAATCTTCCCAATTATTTGCTATATTCATTTTTTCCTCTCTTTCCATATTTGTTATTATACACTATTTTGTAGATTTTTTCAACAAATTGAGCTGTTTTTTAGTTTCTTCATATCCCATTTTATATAATTCATCTATCTGACTTGAATCTAATAAAGCTACTTTCTTTAAACAAATAGTTATCAAATGATCTATTCCTTCTTTTTCATAATTGGCTAATTCTCTTCCTTGTAACTCCATTGCTCTTGCTGCAACTTCAATCATATTTTTACAACATTGATTTTTTTCTAGAATTGTATCAAATGCTATTCCATAAACCTCATCTGCCCCATATTCTTTTAGCCCTTTCCATGGTAGATTTTCTCTAGTTCCACCATCAATTAGCTGAAGCCCATCAAATTTACATGGTGAAAAAACAACAGGAAAACTGCAACTTGCTCTAACTGCAGTAGCTATTGGAATATCACTTATATATTTAGTGTTATCTTGCAATACTTTTCTTTTTTCTTGTGATGAAGCAATATATACTGTACCTTTTTGTAAATCCACCATCGAAATCATTAATGGCATTTTTATTTCATTTATATTTTCTACATAACTCTTTTTGCAGATTTCATTAATTATTTTTTCTATAACTTTCCCACTATTTAATCCATCAATTACAAGCCTTCTAGTAAATATTAAACCCAATATCATTTTTATTACTTGCTTCCACTCAACATATTTTATTTTTTTATAATATTTTTTAAACAACTTCCACATCTCATCACTACTATATCCTAAGGCATACATTGTAGCTATTATACTTCCAGATGATGCCCCAGAAACACAATCAAATTTTATTTTTTCTTCTTCAAATGCTTTCAATGCTCCAATATGTGCGGCTGCTTTTATTCCTCCTCCTGATAAACTTAATCCTCTCATAAAACCCTCCTTATAAGATTTTATGTTTTTAAACCAAAAATGAGCACCATCTTATATAAAATCTTATTATAAGATAGTGCTTATTTCTGTTACTTTTGGTGTACATGATGCCCAAGTTTATTTACTTCACATTTCCGATTCTTATTGATTTCAACCTTTTTCTCAATCTCGGTCTGAAGATCAATTCCATTAATCTCAGCAATCCCAAGTAAGAAAATTGCTACATCAGCAAGTTCTTCAGGAAATGTTTCAAGATCCCTAAACCATGCATCATATGCCTCTCCGACCTCTGCATTCAGATGACAAAATTCCTCGTTCATATCAGTAGTATTAAACCCTTGCCGCTTCTTATTTTCGAGAATTTCCTTTTGCAGTTCTTTCAGAGTCATACTCGTAGCCTCCTAAAAACTATTAACTATAGTGGGGCTTTCCCACTTCAAGAATAATTTATCACTTTTATTTTTTAATGTCAATAAAATTTGTTATGTTAGTACAATTTTCATTCCTATTTTTATTATTTCATAAACCATAAAAAAATTAGCTCCTGAAAGTACAATAAAAGAAGCTATTGCAAATGAAAGCATTTTATGCTTTTTCCAAAACTTCATATACATCCCCCTTACCTTGTCCTTAATATGTATATGTTCAATTTGAAAAAATATTCATAAAATGCTTTCACTTTTCATCGCAATTTATTACAAATTATTTAACTCTTCTAATATTCTTTTTGCAAATACTTCTGTAATTCCACTTATTTCTGATAATTCTTTAACACTTGCATTTTTTATATTTTCTACACTTCCAAATTTTTTCAATAGTGCTTTTTTCTTCACTTCTCCAATTCCTTCTATTGAATCTAAATCTGATTTTGTAATATCTTTATCTCTTAATTTTCTATGATATGATATTGCCGTATCATGAACTTCATCTTGGAATTTTGTAATCAGATTCTTCAAGTTCTCAGATATTTCTAATTCATTTCTATTTTCATCCATCAATGCTCTAGTTTGGTGCTTGTCATTTTTAACCATACCAAAAACCGGAATATTTAATTCATATTTAGCAATAGCTGTTTTTGTAGCTCTAATTTGAGTTATTCCTCCATCAGCAAATATTGCATCTGGTAATCGTCCAAATCCACTAGAATTGCTATCATCTATTGAATGTTTTAATCTACGTGTTATAACTTCTTCCATACATCTTGGGTCATCTTGTCCATACACTGTTTTTATTTTGAATCTTCTTGATAAATTTCTCTTAATAACTCCATCAATCATTACACACATTCCAGCGACTATATATTCTCCTGAAATATTAGATATATCATATGTTTCTATTTTTCTTGGCAATTTTTCTAATCCAAGTACTTCTTTTAATTCTACTAAAATTTCACTCTTATCTCTTTCTTTATTTTCAAGAGTTATTTTAGCATTATTATCTGCCATTTCTACGAAACGTAATTTTTCACCTTTTTTAGGTGATTTTATTTCGACTTTTCTTCCCGCTTCTTTACTTAGCCATTCTTCAATAGCATTCTTATCTTCTAACTCTTCTCTTACCATTATTTTGTTTGGAAGATTTTGTCCATCCATATAATACTGTTTTATAAATCCTGATATAATTTCTTTATCTTCCATTTCTTTTAAATCTGGGAAAAAGTAATGTTCTCTTCCTACCATTTTACTTCCACGTACAAAGAAAATTTCAACACAAACTTCCATTTCTGATTTTGCAATTCCTATTACATCAATATTATTTTCTGTAATATTTGAAACTTTTTGCTTTTCATTTACTCTTTCTATTGCAAGCATTCTATCTCTTATATATGCTGCTTTTTCAAAGTTCATTTTATTAGCTTCTTCTAGCATTTCTTGTTGTAATTCTTTTAATACTTTATCTACTTTTCCATCTAATATATCTATTATTTCGTTTATTTGTTTCCTATAGTCTTCTTTTGAAATATAACCCATACAAGGTCCCAAGCATCTGTTAATATGATAATTTAAACATGCTCTTGTTTCTGATCTAAAATTTTTACATTGACGAATTTTATATTTTTGTTTTATAAAATCTACCATCTCTTTTGCAGCTCCTGGATTTGCATATGGTCCAAAATATTTTGAACCATCATTAACAATTCTTCTTGTTATTACTACATTAGGATACTCAGATTTTACATCTATTTTTATATATGGATATGTTTTATCATCTTTTAATAAAACATTAAATTTAGGTCTATTTTTCTTTATTAAATTACATTCTAGTATTAATGCTTCTGCTTCATTATCAACTACTATATATTCAAAATGGTCTATCAGTGATACCATTCTTTTTATTCTTTCTGTTTTATCTGTTTTTCTAAAATATGATCTTACTCTGTTTTTTAAGTTTACTGCTTTTCCTACATATATTATTTTGTCTTCTACATCATGCATTATATATACACCTGGTTTATCTGGTAACATTTTTAATTGTTCTTCTATATTAAACATTATTTTCCCTCCCATCTGCCTACTCTATTATAATACATTATTTTTACACATTTTGCAATCCTAATATTTAACATTTTGATAAATTATAAAGTTTAAAAAATCTCTTGCCACATTTTTTGTTTTGGTATAATATAATATGGTAAATTGAAATGTACTTAAATTTTAAGAAAGGAGTTAATTTATATTAAGCGCCAGGACTTTTAAAGTTGACGAGGTTTAGAGTTATCGAAATATTCGGCGGATGCTCTAATGGATAGCTTAATCCACAGTATTGAGCAAAAAATAGTAAAAATACTATAACAGATCTCAATACATAAGCATGTATATTTCAATTCCACATTAAATTTATTAAAGGAGGTTCTACTTATGTGTGGAATTATTGGATATATAGGAAAGAAAAAAGCTACACCTATATTAATTAATGGTCTATTAAGACTTGAATACAGAGGATATGATTCAGCTGGAATAGCTACTGTTGAATCTGATAAAATAGCTATAATGAAAGATAAAGGAAGAGTAAAAAATTTAGAAAATTTAAAAGGCATTAATGATTTAAATGGAACTATTGGTATTGCTCATACAAGATGGGCTACACATGGAAAACCATCAAAAGAAAATGCTCATCCACATTATGATAATAATAATACTTTTGCTGTTGTTCATAATGGTATTATTGAAAATTACCATGATTTGAAAGAATTTTTAATAAAAAAAGGATATACCTTCTATTCTCAAACAGATACAGAAGTTATTCCAAACCTTATACATTATTATTACACAAAAGATGATAATCATGACAATCTACAAGCCCTACGTGCTGTTCACAAAGCTTGTATGGACTTACAAGGAAGCTTTGGACTTCAAATTATTTCAACATTTATGCCTGATAATTTGATTGTTGTTCGTAAAGATAGCCCTCTTGTTATTGGGAAAGGTAATGGAGAAAACTATGTTTCTTCAGATATCCCAGCAATATTATCATTTACAAAAGATTTTTATTTATTAAATGATTATGAATTTGCTGTACTTTCAAGAGATAAAATTGATTTTTATGATATTAATCTAAATAAAATTGAAAAAGGTGTTAAAACAATTGATTGGGATGCAAGTAGTGCAGATAAAAACGGATATGAAGATTATATGTTAAAAGAAATTTATGAGCAACCAAATGCTATTAGGGAAACAATAGGCTCTCGCCTACCTGATAATGAGCCTTGCAATTTTGATGATTTAAAATTCACAAAAGAATTTTTATCTAAAATAAATAAAATATATATAGTAGCATGTGGTACTGCTATGCATGCTGGTCTTTCTGGAAAAATTGCAATAGAAAAACTTTGCAAAATTCCTGTAACTGTTGACATAGCTTCTGAATTTAGATACAGAAATCCTATTATTGATGAAAATACTTTATGTATTTATATTTCTCAATCTGGAGAAACTGCAGATACTATTGCAGCATTAAAACTTGCAAAATCTAAAGGAGCTACAACTCTTGCAGTTTCAAATGTAATTGGAAGTTCAATAACCAGAGAAGCCGATTATTGTATATATACACATGCTGGTCCTGAAATTGCAGTTGCTTCAACCAAAGCATATACTTCTCAAGTTGTATTACTTGATATATTAGCTATTTATTTTGCTGAAATATTAGAAAGCGCATCTATATTTGAATTAAAAGAACTAAAAAAAGAGATGTTATCTCTTCCAGCAAAAATAGAAAATGCCCTAAAATCAGCAAATAGAATTAAAGAATTTGCAAAAAATATTTATCAAGAAAAAGATGTATTCTTCTTAGGTAGAGGTATTGACTATAACACTGCATTAGAAGGTTCTCTAAAATTAAAAGAAATTTCTTATATCCATTCAGAAGCTTATGCAGCAGGTGAATTAAAACATGGTCCTATTGCATTAATTGAAAATAGTATTACAGTTATTAGCATAATTACAGATAAAGCTCTTGTTGAAAAGACAATTAGCAATATTCAAGAAGTTATCACTCGTGGTGCTAAAACTTTAGTAATTACAAATCAAGAATTACCAAGTAATAATATTGATACTATTATTACAGTTCCTGATACTAATGTACTATTTTCACCAATCCTTGCAATAGTTCCTTTACAATTACTTTCTTATTTTATTTCAAAAGAAAAAGGATTAGATGTTGATAAACCTAGAAACCTTGCAAAATCTGTAACAGTTGAATAGAAAAAAATCCAAGAGTCTATCAAGACTTTTGGATTTCTTTATTTATACAAATATTGTTGTGGATTTATTGCTGTTCCATTTACTCTTATCTCTAAATGTAAATGTGGACCTGTTACATTTCCAGTTGCTCCAACTGCAGCTATAACATCACCAGCATTAACCTCTTCTCCTTCTGATACATATATTGCACTACAATGTGCATACCAAGTTTCAACATCATTTCCATGAGAAATTTTAACTAAATTTCCATATGGTCCATTTTTTTCTGCAAATATTACAGTTCCAGATGCAACAGCTTTTATTGGTGTTCCAATTGCAGAATATATATCTGTTCCTGTATGTGCACCAGATCTTATTGAACTAACTGCTCCAAATCTGGATGTTACCATTCCATTTACTGGCGTTACTGCTAACAATATTCCATTTACTTTTGGCATCTTGCTCATTTCGTCTTCTTCAATAAGTGCTGCTACCTTTTCCTCTACTTGGGCTTGAGCTACTTGAACTGTTTCAAGCGATACTGATTCCATGTTTTCTGTATAATTTTCTGTAATGCTTAAATCTAATTGTATTGTATCATCTTTATGCTCTTCTTTAATTTGATTTACAGCTTGTTCTGCTTCTTCAATATTGTCTACTAAACCTACTGTTTCATCATTTAAATTTACTGCATAATATTTATATACTATTCTAGCATCTTCTTTTAATGCTAACATTATTTCTTCTTCATTCGTTTCTTGTTTTTTACTTACTAACTTAAACTCATAATTTGGCATCTCATTTAATGAAACAAAATCGATATTTTTTCCTTTCATCTCTATTATTTCTGCTTGGATTCTATCTTTTAATTCTGCTTCATCTTCTACATAACCTAACTCTTTTCCTGCTAGAGTTACCTTATATGTTGGTTTATATTTTAATAAAATAATCGCTATTATTAAACCTAATGCAATTGCCATTATACTAAAAAGTTTGCAACTCTCTTTTGTGTAGTATTTTATGTGTTGTTTTAAAATAATACATTCACTCCTTTTTTGCGCGACCAAGTTCTATTATACCATAATTTTGCATCTTTTGCAAATTGTGTATCCTCGATTTCGCTTTTTCAGCCGTTTTTGACCTTTTTTTAACTTTATTTTCAGTATTTTCATTAATAGATTGCTCTATTTTCCTCCTTTTTATTCATTTTTTCGACATTTTTCTACCAATTCTGTTTTTTTAATATTGCATCTGCTAGAAAAATGTGCTATTCTATATAAGAAAAGGAAAAAAGTTATGAAAGAATTAAATGTATCTGAAAAATATAATGGAAAAAAACTTTGCAAATTTATATTAGATAGTTTCCCACATTTATCTCAAAATATGCTTTATAAAGCACTAAGGCAAAAAGATATTAAAATTGATGGAGTTCGTACAAACAAAGATTGCACGATTTATACAGGAAATAAAATTCAAGTTTATATTGCTGATAATTTATTATCACCGAATATAGAACTTGATATTGTATATGAAGATTCTAATATTTTAATTATAAATAAACCAACCAACTTGGAAGTTACTGGACCAGACAGCTTAACAAATATAGTTCACTCTATCTATAAAAATTCGGATTTTCTACCAATGCCATGTCATAGACTTGATAGAAATACAAATGGACTTGTTTTATTTGCTAAGAACGAAGCTTCTTTGGAAATTTTATTGAAAAAATTTAAAAATCATGAAATTCAAAAAAAATATTTGGCATTAGTATATGGAAAGCCTAAAAATAAAAAAGCTCGTCTTGAAGCATATTTATTTAAAGATAATAAAAAATCTTTAGTTTATATATCTGATGAATTTAAAACAGGTTATCAAAAAATTATAACTTCTTATACTGTAATAAATGAATTTGAAAATAATTCATCATTATTAGAAGTGGAAATTGAAACTGGCAGAACTCATCAAATAAGAGCACATTTAGCTCACATAGGCTACCCTATTATTGGTGACGGAAAATATGGAATAAACTCTGTTAATAAAGAATTCGGTTTTAAGTATCAACAGCTTACAGCTAATCAATTAACATTTAACTTTAAAACAGATAGTGGAATTTTAAATTATCTAAATGGAAAAACTTTTAAACTAAAATAATAAAGAACTTTTTATAGCATGGATAACAAAAAAGTAACCTCATAATTTTCAAAAAAAATAGTGAACTAGAAAAATTATTTTCCAATCCACTATTTTTTGCGAGAAAATAGCCTACCCCCATCACTTCTTAGTGGAAATCTTCTTACGGAAAATCTCCAGATTCAGTGCTCCAACGCACAATAGGAAACCAATCACTTTCACCCCAAAAAACATTAGGATGTCAGCCATCGAAGAACATTCCTGTTCTCCGACTAGCATTACGATGCCTACTCCAAGCAGGCAAAAAACGACTCCTGCTAAAATCAGCCTAATCGCGATCCGATACTTGCGTTTCAACATACTCTTCTCCTTCTTGGGATTAAAATCCCAATTTTATTTCAGCAATACCTATATTTATTATAACATATTTACTAAAATTTTGCAAATTTACATATTCTTTAATTTTAACTATGTTGTTGAAGTTATCGTACCACTCCTTCCACTAGTATTATTAGAGGAATTTGAATATATTGGTTTAATGTATTTTTTGCTTACTGCCCCAACATAATCTCCTTCTATTTGGACAATATACCAATCCCCTATTCCTGCAAAAACTCGTATATATTCATGCTTTTCCATCCATTTAATATTATACAATTCAATTATTATCTAGTACATCATAAAAATTTTTAAATATATATCCTTCTGATTTTAAGTATTCAATTGATTCTTTTAATGCTGATGAAGAGTCACTTACATCTTTGGTATCATGCATTAATACGACCAACATATTTTTATTTTTTGATGTTTTCTTTAAATTATTAATCAATTGTTGTTTTGAATATTTTTTTACTGAATCATTATTTAAACAATTCCAATCAACATACCTATAATTCATATCATTAAGTAACTTTAACGCCACTTTCTTTTGAGACTTATATGATGGTGCCATAAAACCATTAGGAAATCTAAATATATGTGAACAATAATTATCAATTCCAATTGCCTTTCCTATTGCTTCATCTGTTTTATTTACTTCATTTTTAAAACTTTCTTCGCTTTGATATAATATTTTATTATTATGATCATATCCATGGTTCGCAATATAATGTCCTTCTTCATATGCCCTTTTTACAATCTCAGGATGTCTATCAACATATTTTCCTATTACAAAAAATGTTGCTTTTACATCTTCTTCTTTTAAAATATCTAAAATTTTAGGCGTAGCTCCTTGCGTTGGTCCATCATCAAATGTAAGAAACACTATCTTCTCTTCTTCTTTTTCTATTTCTGCTATTTTAGCATCAATCTTCTTAACTAAGTCATCTATATTAAAACTATCTTCTTCAGGTTCACTTTGTCCTTGATTACCTAAGAAGGCAGGCATACCTCCACTAAATGGATTAGATGATGAGGCCACAAATGGATTGGAACTACCGAATGGACTACCACCCATAAATGGATTTGAAGAACTAATAAATGGATTCGACATGTTTGGACTAAACTCTCCCATTGAAGCCATTTTTTCTTGTTTTTTGGCTTTAACAAATTCTCTTATATCAAATAATTGTAATTCTCTCTTTGGTCTAGCTTCTGGAGTGCTCTTTGGGTATGTTCTACCCCAGTCAACTTGGAAGTCTGTTTGAAACTTTGTTTTGTATGGAAACATTCTTCTTCTTAAAACAATTATTTCAAACTGGCTTAATCTTTGTAAGTCACTTACAGTTACTAATGGTGTTGATGCGGTTTTATCTTTTTCTTTTGACTTTACTTCACCACACATTTTGCTTATTTCTTCAAGGGCCGCTATTTCACTACTTATTAAATATAACAAATTACAGTTACCACGAATTGTATCACCATTTTCTTTACCATATACTTGTGTTAATTGTGCGAAGTTCTGGATAATAAATGTAAATCTGATTAATCTACTTCTTGCGGCAGTAACCATGGTTGTAACATCTTTTAAAGGCGGCATATTAGCAAACTCATCTAGAATGAAGTTTGTTCTATATGGTAATTTTCCACCACTTTCTTGAGCAACATCTATTAATGTTTCATAACACTGTTTAATAAATATAGTAGCAAGTGGATGTAATGTTTTCTTTTCATCTTGCACTATTAAGAAAACTGCTGTTTTCTTTTTTCCAATATCGCGCATATCAAAATCACTATATGATAACATTTCTGATAAGTTTTCTCTTGATGAGAAAAGTTTTATTTTTTGTTTAAATGTTGCAATAATACCTTGCTTTGTTTCATCTGCAGTAAATACTGTACCTGATGCATTAATATAAGCTGGTTTAGAAGGATCTTTACCATTAAAGTATTCTTTTATGTAGTTATTGTTTGGTCCTCCAAATCTTTCTTCGCCTAAACTACTCATTAAGTTTATACTATTTAAGTTTACTTGTTCTGGAGTAGCATCTTCAAATAAACCTAAAGCAAGTCCTGTAAAATAGTCTGCTGCTGTTTTTTCCCAGAATGGATCACCACTACTTTTTTCTTCATATAGTATGTTTAAGGCCAAATCATCAAGTAATTCTATGGCTTTATCTGTATTACCATCTTTATATAATTGATAAGGTAAGCTCATTGGATTCCATGCATTGCCATGTTGTGGATCCCTAAAATTTAATGTTATAATGTTATATCCTTCATCTTTTAATAATGCTGCTGTTTCTTCATACAATTCACCTTTAGGGTCAGTTAGTATCATTGATTCATTATGTTTGGCTAATAATTTAATCATTGGTTTTGCTACGATTACTGTTTTACCAGAACCAGTAGCACCCA
>ENA-OOWZ01001460-OOWZ01001460.1-human-gut-metagenome-genome-assembly--contig:-NODE-1460-length-11282-cov-1.693952_pt1 | contig 11282 bp, 10 predicted proteins | sample MGYA00241580_ERZ501329 | MGnify/ENA primary metagenome ERZ501329 (study PRJEB25962, sample SAMEA2042923) | human gut metagenome | biome: human gut; feature: human-associated habitat; material: faeces... | reverse complement strand
CCAAATTGATTTGATTAAATTGTTTAAAGGTGGATTTTCTACTGGCAATGGATTTTTAAGAGAACCAAATGACATTCGCAGTTATAGTGCTCTTGCTTGTATTGCCATTCAAGCCAACCAAAATGATCAACATGGTGGACAAAGTATTCCTAATTTTGATTATTCTATGGCTTTGGGAGTTCGTAAAACTTATCGGAAATTATACATTGCAAATTTGGCAAAACTTTTAGAATTTGTAAAAGGAACAGATTGTGCAGAAGAAGTTAAAAAATTAATTGAAGAAGTAGAAAATGAAAATCAACTTAAAATTGCCATGGTTCGCAGCGATATTGATGAATTGGTCGCTAAAAAAGTTCAAGAAAAATTTGCTTTAGATGATGCAATACTTGAAAAAATCATGAAAGAAACCGTTCAATCTAGTTATAAAGAAACTAGACGAACCACTTATCAAGCAATGGAAGCATTACTTTGTAATTTAAATACGATGCATTCTCGTGCTGGAGCCCAAGTTCCATTTAGTTCAATCAATTATGGAACAGATACTAGTGAAGAAGGAAGAATGGTTATGGACTGTCTTTTAGATGCGACAGAAGCTGGCTTAGGAGATGGAGAAACACCGATTTTCCCAATTCAAATTTTTAAAGTAAAAGAAGGAATCAGTTATAATCCTACAGATAAAAACTATGATCTATTCAAAAAATCTTTAGTTGTTTCAGGAAAAAGATTATTCCCTAATTATTCTTTTATTGATGCTCCATTTAATCTTCAATATTATAAAGAAGGCGACTATAATACCGAAATTGCCTACATGGGTTGCCGAACAAGAGTCATTGCTAATGTCTATGATCCTACTAAAGAAATTGTCACTGGTAGAGGAAATTTAAGTTTTACTTCAATTAATTTGCCAAGAGCAGCAATTAAAACGAGAAAATATAGTTCATTTATTAAAGAAGTGGATCGTTTAATTGATTTAGTAATCGACCAACTTTTAGAAAGATTTTACATTCAATCAAAAAAGAAAGTATACAATTTTCCATTTTTAATGGGACAAGGTGTATGGCTCGATAGTGAAAAATTAAATTACGACGATGAAGTAGGAGAAATTATTAAACACGGAACGTTATCTATTGGTTTTATCGGACTTGCAGAAGCGTTAAAAGTGTTAACAGGTCATCATCATGGTGAAAGCGAAGAAGCACAAGAAATGGGCTTAAAAATTATCGGTCATATGCGCAAAAGATGTGATGAAGCAGCTGAAAAATACAATTTAAACTTTTCATTGCTTGCTACTCCAGCAGAAGGGTTATCAGGAAGATTTGTTAAAATTGACAAAGAAAAATATGGCATTATTGAAGGCGTAACAGATAAAGAATTTTACACGAATTCTTTCCATATTCCTGTTTATTACCCAATCAGTGCTTTTGAAAAAATTAATAAAGAAGCACCTTACCATGCACTTACCAATGCTGGACATATTTCTTATGTCGAAGTAGATGGAGATATTGCTAAAAATCCCAAAGCCTTTGAAAAAATCATTCGTCATATGAAAGAAAAAGGAATAGGATATGGCAGTGTGAACCATCCAGTGGATCGCGACCCTGTTTGTGGATTTAATGGCATTATCAATAATGAATGTCCAAAATGTCATCGTCAAGAAGGCGATGTAAAATTTGAAAGAATTCGTCGGATTACTGGTTATCTTGTAGGAACGTTAGATCGTTTTAATAATGCAAAACGACAAGAAGTAGAGTATCGTGTTAAACATACAGGACTTGAAAATGAAAATTAGAATTAATAATTATATTAATGAATCGTATGTCGATGGCCCCGGCATACGATTCAGTGTCTTTACTCAAGGTTGTCCTCATCACTGTAAAGGATGTCACAATCCACAAACCCATGATTTTTATCAAGGAAAAGAAATTGAAACAGATGAATTAGTACAAAAGATGTTAAAAAATCCTTTATTAGATGGCATAACATTATCTGGTGGAGAACCTTTTTTACAAGTTGATGCTTGTTTAGATTTATTAAAAAAATTATTACAAGCGAATCCAACTTATGATGTCATCGCTTATACGGGATATCTTATGGAAGATTTATTAAAAAGAAGTCAAACAGAAAAAAATTTAAAAGAATTATTATCTTTAATTGATTATGTCATTGATGGGCCCTTTATTTTAGAATTAAGAGATTTAGATTTAGACTTTATGGGAAGTAAAAATCAACGAATTATTGACTCTAAACAATCTATATTAGAAAATAAAATTATTGAAACTCATTTTGAAATGTAAACAAAAAACTCAATTCGATTTGAATTGAGTTTTTTTCTTAGTTTGTAATGTTTGGAAAATCATCAGGATTTAACTTTTCAAAGGGATAAGCAGTTAATTCCTCGTACGAATAAGTGGTATTTGCTTCCATATATTGATAATTGATTGCGTCTTCTAAAGCATATAACATGGTCGTTTTTACAGCCGTAATTTTTCCATTTTCCACTAAAATTTCATCATCACGACTCACTTCTTCTGTTTTACTAATACCATTAGATCCATAGCGAATAAAACGATATTGGAGAAGATGAGTTCCGTCTTCCGATAAATCGATTAAATCGAAATTTGTGGTTAAAGATAATTTTAACCCTGAAACTCGATAATAATTTAACGTGACATCGATAATGTTATAAATGTAATCACTGGCGAAATCAAAATCAAAAAGATAACTATAATTATAAGTGTTGTTTTCATAAAATAAAACACCATTTTGTTCGTCGCCTTCAGAATAGTAACGAATTTCATAAAGATAATTATCGGTTGTAATACCAATTTCATTTTTTACGCCTTCAATTTGAGTCTCTCCAATTTGTTGGTTTGATTCAGTTTGAATAAAATTGCCAAGATATTTAGTTGTCGTTCCTTCTTCTTTACTTTCTATTTCCATCCCATAGTAATTATCTACTTGGGTTTTAGAAAAAGTTTTTGAACTTGCTTCAGTTTTAAATGAACTTAAAGTGGTTTTAAAGGCTTTTAAAGTAGCAATCGCTTCTTCGTTTGGGCTAACAGGTGTTGAAGAAGTACAAGAACTGGAAGTATCTTTTTTATTATCACAAGCACTTAAAGATGCAAAGCAAAGAAAAGTGCAAAGAATTTTAAATAAGGTTTTCATGAATTATTCCTCAACGACATTGTAATAGTGAACATAATCGGTTTCGTTCACTCTCATGATAATTTGACTACCATCTAATTTTAAATCGCCACCATTATAGCCATATAAAGCACCACTTGCCATTGTTGGATTAAAGTTCATTCCATCAAAAGTATATGTAAAGGTAATCGTTTGAAGTAATTCATCATTTTGATAATAAGAAATGGTTCCATTTGTTTCATCAACAAAAGTCATAATAGCATAGGTGTTAGCAGAATATAAACTATCCCAACGATAAGTGTGACCTAACAAATAAGCAGACATTTCTTCTGGAGTTAAACGATTTTTAATGACATATTCAATGGTAGTAGAAACAGAATCATCAACTTTAGAAGAGAAGGTAACGGATACACTTTGCGTTGCATTCATTTCTTTTACTTGGTATTGTAATTCTAAAACAGAACTAGTTTGTGTCAAAATAGAAACTTCTAAAACATTTGGATCAGAAACCGTAATTTCAATGTCATCTAAACTAGCAGAAGTTGGAGAAACACTGAGATAAATATTTTGATAAGTTGTATTCGTATAGATGTAACGAACAGTTCCTTCATCAAATATATTGGTTTCGATTGCACTACTTGCATCATTATATTTGATTCTTGAAATGGGTTGCATATTGACCCGAACGTCAATCGTTTTGACAACTCCAGTAGCACTTTCAATAGTCAATGTCGCTTCTCCTGTAGATAACGTTTCAAATACATTTCCACTGGTAGTAATAATAGAAGGTTGACTAGAAGATACAGCGTTTAAGGCTAAATCAACCGCTTTAGATGGAGTATAAACACTTGCTTCAAAGTTAATATATTCATTTAAAGGTAAGTTATTTAAATCAGCATATTCTTTTTCCCATTGATCATTGTAAAAGAATGCTCTTACTTCTTCTACTTCTTGTAAGAAATAATCTTCTGGATTAATAAGATTGGTGTTTGTTGAAGAAGCTTGACGTGTTCCATAACTGATTTCATAAGTCATTAAATCATCGACTTCGTAAGTTTCATCATCACGAACTTGAGTTGTATGATAATGCAATTCAGAATTCATAATTTTAGAATCTTGGATTTCTACTTCAAATTCAATTAAGACGGTGACTGTTGATGCATCATCATCTGTATAAGAATAAGTGAAATCTTCAACAAAATAAATAGTAGTATTATTCACTGTCTCAACTGATACTTTTGGTAAAATCATTTGAACATCAGGATTATTTAATAAATAAGTAGAAATAAATTGATTGGTTAATAAAGAGACTTGCTTAGTAAGTTGAGCAGGTAAACTTGATTCTAATAAATAACTGACTCCATCATTACTTTCATCACCAGAAGCAACGACAGGTAATCTTTTTGCTGAATCACTCCATGGTGTTCTTAAAGTGCCATTTTCCCAATCGGTTACATAATAAAAGATTTTTTGAGAATCATATGTTTTTGCAGCAATAATTCGAGAATAAGAATCTTGTGTAGAACTAGGTAATTCTTCTCCAGTAGAAGAAAGATAGGTCATTTTTTCAGTTCCTGTTGCAAAAGAAGTTTCATCATTATAAATCGTTAAAGTTTCATTAGATGTTAAAATTCGTGCATCTCCTTGATTATATACTTCAGAAAATACAACTTGATTTGAATTTTCAACTTCTTGTTCAAATAAATCCATTGTTAATAAATTTGAAAAACCCTCAAGACTCATTTCTGGTACAGGACTTGGATTTTGTGAAGAACTATTTGAACTAGAATTTCCATCGTTTTGAGTGCATGCAGCTAGTAAAAATAAAGATAAAAGACTAAATAAAACTCTTTTTTTCATAAAAAATTCTCCTTTTAATTTTTATAAAACAGAGATAAAGTTGAGCAAAGGCTCAACTTTATTTTGTAATTTCTGCTGTAGCTAAATCTAATTTAGAATCTGTTGCAGTTAATGTTGCTTGTTTATTTGAACCATTATAACCAAATATTAAAGTTATTGATGTTTCAGTGACATTAGCAAATCCTTCTAAAGTATAGTAGACTGATTTTTGATTTTCGCTAGTAATTGTAATTTCAATTTCAAGTGCGTCAGTTAATTCCCATGTAAAGGTAATGACGTCACCTTTTTTATTTTCATAACAAACGTATTCGCCTGTTTTGTCTGAATTGAAGTTTACATAATGACTTCCCCAACCACTTAATGTACCATGTAAAGTAGTAGTAGTTAAGAAACTTGTAATATTTTCTACATTTGGTTTATCTTCTACGCTAAATGTAATAGAAGTTTTGACAGTTGAAGCAACAGTTGAAACGATATCTAATGTAACACTACCATTCGTTACTCCTGTTAAAGTAAAGGTTCCATCTTGATTATCCACGATAGTAACATCACCAGTTGATGATTCGTTCTTTGTAACTTGTGCACTTTGATTTGCGCCAGTTGGAGAAATGGAAACTGTTAAAGTATTGGTTTCACCATTAAATACTTTATTTCCAGGTAGACTTGCAGTAATGCTATAAGGATTTGGTTGTACAGAAGTCATTGATACTTCTTTGATAGTTCCCAAACCATTGTCAAATTGTAAAGTGAAAGGACCTTCTTGGCTGACATAGACTTTATCTTCATCAAAAGTAATGAATCCTTCTTCTTTAGAACCGATTAATGTCGGTTTAAACATAACTGGAGTATTATCTGTTTGACGGAAAGTAAAAGTTAAACGTCCAGAATTTTCAACGACATTGTCTGATGCAACAACTGTTGATTGTCCAGTTAATTGATAACTTGTAACGACTTCATAATTTGACATTACATGTTTGGTTAAATCTATTTTTGGAGTAGTAGAAGTAGTGCGATAATTTCTTTCTTGAGCAATTTGAATGAATTGCACACTTTTTGGTTCAGCATCTTCAAATGCCCAATTGTTTTCACTATCCCAATCATCAGTTTCATATGTGTTGATAGCAAAATTAGCACTTGTAACAAAATTATCTCCATCAATAACAACATCTAAAGTGATGGTACGACGATAATATGGATAAACTGCTGTAACAGTTGCTGTATAAAATTGATTACTATCATCAATGACAACTGGTTGCATTTGAATGTTTTGCCAGTCATAATTGTTTGTGCTTAAAAAACTAGAACTGCTAGTTTCAGAGAAAGTTCTTGCAAGTAAGCGATCAACAAATCCTACTGTTCTAGCTTCTATTTCAGCTTCACTTTCAGTGATTTGATTAGTAAGTAATGTTTCTGTATCATCTGCAACAATTGTTTTTAATGTTCCTGATTGTTCTAAAGAAGTTACTCTTGTAGAGGTTTCAACATTATAGTAACGATTGCTTTGAATGCCTTTTTCATATCCTAAATAAAATAACATATCAGATGATGAATATTGTAAATAACGTCCATCAATAAAAGTTACATCATTTCCATAAACAGTACCATCAAGATCTAAACTTACGTAAGATGATTCATAAGTACTGCTATAAGTTGCATGTTGTAAATAAAGACTTTCTGCATTTTTACTTGCTTTTAATACTTCATAAAGTTCAACGACTGTTTCAGGAACAGTATCTGCATCTACTGCACTTGGAGTAACAATGCTTTCATCTCCTAAAACAACTACTTCTGTCTTAATCGTTGTGTTTTGGTTTGGCATATAAAATTCATAATTGTTTCCGTCAGTTGGAGCGATTAATTTATCGTTTACCAATACAGATTTTAATTCTTTATTAGCGTCGTTTACCGTTACACTAAATTCGATTAAAGTTCCAGCTTCGTATTTTGAATCTTGTGCTGTTGTTTGAACAGCAATTGTTGATCCTTCTGCTGCTTGTGTTGTAAGAGCAAATGTTTTTACAATTGGTTCTGGAGTATCTCCGCTCGAAACGCTACTTCCTGAATCAGAAATAGGGGGGGTTTGAGAAGTACTTGAAGAAGAACCAGTTTCCGTTGTAGTACAAGCAGTTAGTGCCAAAAGGACTAGAGGCAATAATACTTTTTGATACTTTTTCATCTAATTTTCTCTCCTTTTTTATTTTTGATTTTAAAATTATATCTTTTTTTAGATAAAAAATCAATAGAAAAAATATTTTTTTCCAAAAGAGATGCTTTTATTAAAATCTCAAAATGATTTTATATATTATCTAAATTAAATGAAAAAGTTCGGACAAAATGGTCCGAACTAAGAAATTTATCTAATTTATGATTTTAAAAAGTCGTCAATGGCGTAAAAAGGAATTTTATTTATATCATCATATAAGTCTACATGATTGCAATTTGGAACAATAAGCATTTGTTTAGGTTCTAGTGCTTTTTGATAGACATAGTCACTAAAAAACCGACTTTCTGCTTGTTCTCCAACGATAAATAAAATGGGTCTAGGCGAAATTTCATCGACATAATGGGTTAATTCATAATTCATAAAAGAAAGATTACTTGTAGAAGTAAATCCTCCTCTAGCTAAAGGATGATGTCCTCTTTTTGTGGCATAAAATTCCCAAAATTCTCGCCAAATTCCTTGAATAGAAGGATCAATTTGTTCAATGGGTTTTTCTGGAAAACTAGGAATGTATTCTGGATATCCATTTTTTGCATCAATCCATCTTTGTAAGGAAAGTTTTTCTTTTTCTTGTTGAATTTGTTCTTTTGTAAGACCAACTCTAGAGGCATAAGACATATCATACATAGAAGCAGTGATTACTTTTTTTATTCTTGTGTCCACTTGTGCAGCGCTGATAGCAAAGCCACCAGAACCACATATTCCTAAAGCATATATCTTATCTTTATCGACAAAATCAAGCATTCCTAAATAATCTACGCCAGCTGAAAAGTTCTCACTAAATAAATCAGGACTTGAAACTCTTCTGGGTTCTCCACTACTTTCACCCATATAACAGGGGTCAAATGTTAAACAAACATAGCCTCTTTGAGATAACTCATTAGCATAAACACAAGGCCCTTGTTCTTTTACGCCTCCATAGGGAGCACCAATTATAATGGCAGCATGTTTTTGATTTTTATCTAGAGTTTTTAAATAGTAAAGATCACCAGCAATCGTTAAACCATATCGATTTTGATATCTTATATGATTAATGAGAACATTGTCTGCACATTTTTTGATATATCCACTCATTTTATTGTTCCTCCAATTGTTGATAATAGGTATCATTGACTTCTTCTAACCATTCATTTAAAGTGTTTTCACCGGGAATTTCAAATGCTAAATGGGAAAACCAACTATTTTTTCTAGCCCCATGCCAATGTTTAACATTAGCTGGAATAAGAACAATATCTCTTGGTTTTAATAGTTGTACTTCTTTTCCTTCTTCTTGATAGTAGCCATAGCCATCGACACAAATCAAAACTTGTCCTCCACCTTTTGTTGCGTGATGAATATGCCAATTGTTTCTACATTTTGGTTCAAATGTGACATTTGCTATAAATAAAGCATCTGTTGGTTTCGTTAAAGGATTTAAATAGGATTTACCGATAAAATAAGGACTAAAAGCCGTGTTTTCTTGTCCTAATCCAAAAAATCCACCTCTTAATTGGACATCCATATCTTTTTGATAAACCTCTTTTGCTATTTTAAAGGCTGCCCATGCATAAGGCCACCCTACATAAAAAGATAAATGAGTAATGATTTCTACCATTTCTTCTTTGCTGACACCATTATTTTTGGCGTTTTGCATGTGGTATTGAAAAGACGAATCAAAAATACCTCTAGAGATAAACGAAGTGACGACTAAAATACTGCGCAATTTTAATGACAATTGTTCTTCTCTAGCCCAAACTTCTCCAAATAAAACCTCATCATTTAGTTTGGCAAATTGTGGAGCAAAATCTCCAAGTTGTTCTTTTCCTGCTGTTTGTTTTTTCATTTTTGTTTCCTCCTTAATTGATAGATAAAGTGACTTGAATCGGACCAATTCCTAAAAAATCTAGCATTGATTCTCTGGTCATATTAGGAATTGAACCAATTTTTGTAAAGTTCCAAGTGTTGGTATCATAATAAATCGTTAATTGATTCCCTTGATAAAGAATGATATCTCCAGGTTTAGTTGTGATTTGTTTGTCATTGCGAGGTAAAGTCAATCCAAGAGAACCAACTTTTTCAAAATTTCCATAATCATTCATTGAAAGAGTAATGTTTTTATTTTTTAATTCTTCTAATAACGCATTGACTGAAGAATTATTTTCAAGTTGTGCTTGAAGAGTTTGTTGATTGACATGAATATTGAGTGTTTTTTCCATTTCTTCTTCTCCTTTAATATTTAATTGTAGTGAATCAATCCATTCGCTTACTTCAGCTTGGCTAGCGTTGGTACTAAATCTTTTTCCTTCCTTGATAATGGCTTGTGGTTCTAAATCTTTTATTTCATTTAAACTTGTCGTTATACCTGTGCTACCAGAGGTACAAAAAGGAATAATAGTATAATTTGCTAAATCATATGTTTCTAAAAAAGTATAAATGATTTTTGGTAATCTGCTTTTTCGTTTGCACTTCCCATTATAAATTTGAAACCAAATACTGCAATCAATACTACTGCTAATACTGCTGATGCTACTTGGATTAATCCTAAAACTTTACCTGCAATATTTTGTAAATCACTTACGTTGCTTGGTTCTATAACATTTATTCCGTTAAGATAATCTTTAGCTGCAAATACAGCTTGACTACATGTAGCTAAAACAAATATTGCCATAACGATTGTCATAACAATCTTTAATGTTTTTGCATTTTTCATAATATTTCCTCCTTTATTTTTCTTTTTATATTAAATTTAAAATTTTAATAACTTATTTATAGCTTCATAAATACATTCATTGTAATTTTCCATATTGTAAATGCTCCGAATGATATGAATACTCCTATTAGCCATGGTGTCATTGCTTCTTTTATTTTTGCCTTATCATTTATGCTTTGTGTCATAAATGTAATTCCCATTATTATTATTGATATTAACGTTACACCTACTGCAATTATTAGCAATACATTTGAGATAAATTTTGATAAATCATCTAATTGAGATAATTTAAATGATGTTTCACTTCCAACGGTATTTCCGACTATTTAAAAAATTATCTCCTCTGTTAATAATATCATCTATTGTCATTGCTGCATTAGAATATGTTGGGATTGTAAATAATATTACTATTAATAATATTATTAATTTTAGAAAAATATTTTTTTTCACATTATCCCTCCTCATCTATCTTTTATAGTGCTGAACTATTAATTATGAATTTTGCTATTGTGACTCCTGTAGTTACTAAAACTGCGCCTATAAAAACACCTATCATTTTAGATTGCATTTCTGCTTTTTCTCCTGCACTACCTATTATTAAATTAAATCCTATTACTGCAATTGAAATTACTCCTATAAATATTCCTATAACCTGCAACCATCCAAGAATTGTTCCTAATATATCATTTGCTTTTGGCGAATTAGGTACTGATGGCTGAAATATATCTAAGTTTGTTGGATTTCCTTTTGAATTCACTGAAGGTTCACTGCTTGTTCCTCGACCACTATCTGTAAGTTGTGTTTGAAATTCTGCATAAACATTAGGATTAAAATTTAGTAACATCATGAAAGCTACCAATATTATAAATAGGAATTTTATTATTTTATTTTTATTCATAATATCACCTTATTTCTATTATTTGTCTCGTTGTTACAAGCTTTTCTATTTTATTATATACTATTTTTAATTTTCTTGCAAGTTTTTTTACAAAATTTCGGCATTTTTTCCTATTTTTTCAACTTTTTATATATTTTTGTGTATACAAAATGATTTTTTCTTGTTATTTTTCAATGTTAAAACTCAAAAAACACCAGATATTCTGATGTTTTTCCTTGGCGTAGGTGAGAGGGTTTGAACCTCCGCGCCGATTGCTCGACCTAGCAGTTTAGCAAACTGCCCCCTTCACCACTTGGGTACACCTACAATTATATTATATTAAGAAAAGTTAGATATTTATAATCTATCTAACTTTTACTTTGGCGGAGAGGGTGGGATTCGAACCCACGGTACGCTACAAACGCACGCCAATTTTCAAGACTGGTGCCATAAACCAACTCGACCACCTCTCCATATCTATAGACAAATGT
>ENA-OOWZ01001459-OOWZ01001459.1-human-gut-metagenome-genome-assembly--contig:-NODE-1459-length-11289-cov-2.187289_pt1 | contig 11289 bp, 9 predicted proteins | sample MGYA00241580_ERZ501329 | MGnify/ENA primary metagenome ERZ501329 (study PRJEB25962, sample SAMEA2042923) | human gut metagenome | biome: human gut; feature: human-associated habitat; material: faeces... | reverse complement strand
CTTTTTGCAGGAAATGAAACCACAAAGGAGAGATGTATTCTATGGAAAATTTACAGCATCAGTTTAACCGCTACTTTGTAGACAACGGTGCTACAGAGTGGTGGCTGACCGGTCTGAAGACGACGCTGCTTGTCACGGTAATTGCACTGTGCATCGGTGTTGTGCTCGGACTTCTCATCGCACTGATCCGTTCGACACACGAGCAGACCGGTAAATTAAAACTTCTGAATATTGTTGCACGCGTCTATCTGACGATCATCCGCGGAACGCCGTCCATGATTCAGATTCTGTTTTTCTATTCCGTTATTTTTGCAACCGTAAACCTGAACAATATCGTGATCGGCGGAATTGCCTTTGGTATCAACTCCGGTGCGTACGTTGCCGAGATTTTCCGTTCCGGAATCATGTCTGTGGATAAAGGACAGACGGAAGCGGGACGAAGCCTTGGTTTAAACCCGGCACAGACCATGCGTCTGATTATCATTCCGCAGGCGTTTAAAAACGTTCTTCCGGCGCTGATCAACGAGATGATCGTGCTGTTGAAAGAGACTGCCATCATCGGCTATATCGGAACCATCGATATTACAAAAGCAGCAACCCTGGTACAGAGCCGTACATACGATGCACTGGTTCCGCTTCTCTCCGCAGCGATCTTTTATCTGATTCTTGTTATGATTCTGACCTATTTCATGGGCAAACTGGAAAGGAGACTGCGTAAGAGTGACCACTAACGAAAAAGTATTAATTAAAGTTGAAAATCTGCAGAAGAGCTTCGAGGATAATAAAGTTTTAGACGGAATCAGCACAGAGATCCGTCAGGGAGAAGTTGTCGCTGTCATCGGTCCTTCCGGTTCCGGAAAATCGACGTTTCTGCGTTCCTTAAACCGTCTGGAAATTCCAACCGGCGGAAAAATTTATTTCGAGGGTGTTGACATCACAGCACCGGAAACCGACATTGACCATGTGCGTCAGAAGATCGGAATGGTATTCCAGCAGTTCAATCTGTTTCCGCACAAAACCGTTAAGGAAAATATCATGCTCGCTCCGGTGACGTTAAAACTGATGACACCGGAAGAAGCAGAGAAAAAAGCGATGGAGCTCCTGACCCGTGTCGGGCTGCCGGACAAAGCAGATGCCTATCCGGGAAGCCTTTCCGGCGGACAGAAGCAGCGAATCGCCATCGCACGCGCCCTTGCGATGAATCCGGATGTTATGCTGTTTGATGAACCGACTTCCGCACTGGATCCGGAGATGGTAGGAGAGGTTCTGGAAATCATGAAAGAGCTTGCCGAATCGGGCATGACCATGGTTGTTGTCACACATGAGATGGGCTTTGCCAGGGAGGTGGCAACCCGCGTCGTCTTTATCAACGAGGGAAATATTCAGGAGGAGAATACGCCGCAGGAATTCTTCGCAAATCCGCAGCACCCGCGCCTGAGAGAATTTTTATCGAAAGTATTATAAGGAAAAGAAATGAGAAAAACCGATGTTCTGTGAAAATAACACGCACAGAACATCGGTTTTTTGATGTTATAGAAAGAACTTATTTGGAAATCGGGCGGGTAGCTTCTTTCAGCCACTCTTTTTCGTCCCCTTCCAGATAAGGAGAAATCTTCTCATACACTTCTTTGTGGTAATTGTTCAGCAGCTCGACATCTTTCTCTGTCATATACTGCGTATCGATACCGTCGAGGTCGATCGGAACCATGGTAACGAACTCAAAGCGCATGAACTGGCCATACATATTCTTTTCTGCTTTGCGGCAGAGCATCAGGTTCTCAGTACGGATACCGTGACTTCCTTCAATGTAGATACCAGGTTCGTCAGAGGTCAGCATACCTTCCTCGAGAACGGCATTTTCCATGCGCTCCGGAACCATTTTCCAGCGGAAACCGTTTGGACGCTCATGGACATTTAAGAGATAGCCGACACCGTGGCCGGTTCCGTGATTGAAGTCAAGACCTCTCTCCCAGAATGCCTGTCTTGCGAGGTAATCGAGGTTGATGCCAATGCATCCATGGAGAAATTTTGCGTTTCCAAGACGCAGGGTTCCCATTGCGGTGATGGTGAAATGCTCTTTTTCTTCCTCAGTCAGCGGTCCGACAACAATGGTTCTTGTGATATCGGTTGTTCCTTCATAATACTGTCCGCCGGAATCCACGAGGTACATGCCTTTTGGCTGTAGAACGGAGAAATCTTCTTTCGTTGCCTGATAATGGCACATAGCGGCATTCGGGCCGTAAGCGGAGATGGTTCCGAAGCTCGGCTCAATGTAGCCTTCCTGCTCTTTTCGGAAGGATTCCAGTTTCTCTGCAACGGAAACTTCGTCCATCGGGATTTTGCCGATGTTTTTCTTTAACCAGTAAACGAAACGGGTTACAGCAACGCCGTCTTTGACGTGGGCTTTGCGGATATTTTCCATCTCAACTGGTGTTTTCAATGCCTTTAAGGAAGAAGCCGGGTTCATCACATTGACAATCGTGTTTTCGCCCATGACGCTCTGGCAGATCGTGTAGTTGACTTTGGCTTTCTCCAGAAGAATCGTTTTTCCTGTGATGCCGGCAGCGAAATCATAGACAGCATCGTATGGATGAATCGAAATACCAAGACCGGCAAGATACTGTTTTACTTCATCATTTAAAGTTGCTTCCTGAATAAACAGATGGCCTTCGGTTTCGGTCAGAATGAGGTAGGAGAGGACAACCGGATTGCACGGAATATCGTTTCCGCGGATGTTCAGCATCCAGGCGATATCGTCGAGTGCGGTCAGGATATGCACCTCGGCACCGTTCTCTTTCATCTTTTCGCGGACTTTTGCAAGACGGTCAGCAGCGGACTCGCCGGTATATTTGGAATCAAGAATCCATACCGGTTCTGCAGAAAGTGCTGGGCGGTCGGACCAGATTTCACCGATCAGGTCACTTCGATAGGAGAGAAAACGCTCCGGAAGTGTCTTTTCCAGTGTCTCACCGAGCATCTCATTGACAACACGGCCGTCGAAGCCGATGGTCATGCCTTCTTTTGTATTTGCCTGCAGGTATTCCTCTACGGTCGGAACACCTTCCTGGCCCATTTTCATTAAAGTAACGCCGGTTCCGGCAAGCTCTTTGGCTGCCTGTACGAAGTAGCGGCCGTCGGTCCAGAGGCACGCTTCATCCTGGGTAATAACGGCGGTTCCGGCAGAACCGGTAAAGCCTGTGATATACGTTCTTGCTTTAAAGTAAGTTCCTACATATTCAGATTCATGGTAATCGGCGGTCGGAACCAGATAAGCGTCCACGCCGTAGGCTCTCATTTTTTCGCGGAGAGCAGCTAATCTTTCTGGTATCATAATTTTTTCCTCATCTTTCTTTTCGAAAAATACTGCCGGCATTTTCTTTCAGGATGCCGACATTTTTATTCTATCACATTTTCCAGATCTGTCAAAGTGATGATTGAGAATTTGTCTCACTGTTTCCGAAATTTTCTAAAATCGTTTCGCATTTGGAGATTTTTCCTATTTTTCAAGAGCTTTTTTGTACCATTTTGGTTAAAAAAGCAGTAAGATAAAAATAAAGTGAAAAGCGTGGTGAAACTACGCGAAAAAGCAGAAACTATGAAGAAAGGGGGACATACTGTAATGCATACAATATGTCTGAAAGACAACTGGACATTAACTGTCCTCGGAAAAAATGTTTACGATATTCCGGAAACTCCAATTGAAACGAAGGTACCGTCTACCGTTTACGGCACCCTTCTGGAGAAAGGCCTGATCCCGGATCCATTTTATCGTGACAATGAGCTCGATGCACTGAAATTGATGGAGAACGATTTCGCATACGAGACAACGATCGTGATCAGTGAGGAAGACAGAAAAGCGGACCGTCTGTTTTTACACTTCGACGGAATTGATACCATCGCAGATGTTTATCTGAACGGAGAGAAAATCGGCTCCGCAGACAACATGAACCGTGTCTGGGAGTATGATATTACCGATCTTGTTGCAGGTGATGCAGCCGATACCGTATATCAGGTAAAAGTGGTTCTGCATTCCCCGACAAAATTCATCGCAGAAGAAGAAGCAAAATGCCCGGTTGGAGCAGCATCCGATGCAATGCCGGGATTCCCGCATATTCGTAAAGCAGCCTGCATGTACGGCTGGGACTGGGGTCCGCGTCTTCCAGATGCAGGACTGTTCCGTGAGGCTTCTGTTCTCGCAGTAAAAACTGCCCGTCTGGCACAGGTATTTGTAGGACAGGAGCATCATGTAACTGGAAAAACCGTTCATGGAAATGTGGTTGACTTCGTCCGCCTGACCGCAGATGCTGAAATCGAGTGGATGCCGGGTGTAACCGACGGTAAAGTAAAGATCGTAATGACCGTTACTTCCCCGGATGGAAAAACCGTTCTGACCGCAGAAAGCGGCACAATGGATCCGCTGACCAATTCTGCACCGGCAAAGAATCTGACCGGACTTACCTGTGATCTTCGCAGCAATCATGTACAGGCTTCCCTTACCGTAGAAAATCCGGAGCTGTGGTGGCCGAACGGCTATGGTGCACAGGCACTGTATCAGGTAAAGGTAGAGCTCGTTGCAGACGATATCCTGGATACCTGGGAGAAGAAGATGGGTCTTCGTACCATCACCGTAAATACTGACGTGATGGAAGATGAAGTCTTTGATGAGCACATGACCGGCCAGTCACCGGATTACGATGACGGCGACAACATGATCATGACCAACGGTGAGAAAAAAATCATCATCACCGATAAACCTGCAAAGACCGTAAAGGGCCGTAACTTTGCGTATGAAATCAACGGACTGCAGATCTTCGCGATGGGCGCTGACTACATTCCGGAGGACAATATCTTAACCCGTCAGACGAGAGAGCGTACCGATCTGCTGCTGAAATCCGCACAGGAGGCAAACTTTAACTCCCTGCGTGTATGGGGAGGCGGATACTTCCTCGATGACTTTTTCTATGATGTCTGCGATGAGAGAGGACTCCTCATCTGGCATGACTTCATGTTTGCCTGCGCATCCTACGAGCTGACAGATGACTTCGAAGAGAATATCTCCGCGGAGATCCGTCAGAATATGCGCAGACTCCGTTCCCATGCAAGTATTGCTCTGTGGTGCGGAAACAACGAGATGGAAACCCAGTACGAAACGCTGGCATGGCAGAAATCTAAGAAACAGACGTATGATTACATCCATCTGTATGAGTACATCATTCCGAAAATCGTTAAAGAAGAGGATCCGGAGAAATTCTACTGGCCGTCATCCCCGTCTTCAGGCGGAAATTACGAAAACAGCAATGCAGAGAACGTCGGCGATACCCATTACTGGGGTGTATGGCACGGAAGCGAGCCGTTCACCGCTTATCGTTCCCACCATTACCGTTTCCTGTCCGAGTTCGGATTCCAGTCCTTCCCGGCACTGCAGACTGTAAAACGGTTTACCGAAGACGGCGACCGCAACATCTTCTCCCGTGTCATGGAAATGCACCAGAGAAATACGGCTGCCAACGGAAAGATCCTGAACTACATTTCACAGACATACCTGTATCCGAAGAACTTTGACGAGCTTCTGTACTGCTCACAGCTTCTTCAGGCCGATGCGATCCGTTACGGCGTTGAGCATTTCCGCCGCTTCCGCGGTACCTGCATGGGTGCTGTTGTATGGCAGCTGAACGATATCTGGCCGGTAGCATCCTGGGCAAGCGTGGACTACTATGGAAACTGGAAAGCCCTGCAGTACGCAGAGAAGAAGATGTTTGCACCGGTCCTGCTTTCCTGCGAGGAGCACGGAGAGATCGATCAGAAACCGTTTGTCAACACACTGCCGCATCCGATTGATGTCAGTGCAGACCTTCATGTTGCCAATGAGACCGGTGAGCCGATCGTCGGAACCGTAAAATGGTCCCTGTGCCGTCCGGATTCTTCCGTAGTCAAAGAGGGAGCCTTCGAGGTGAATGCACCGGCTTACGGCGGACAGTGGATGCCGCATCTTGATTTCAACGATCAGGATCCGCTGGAAGTTCATCTGACCTATGAGCTGGTTGTTGATGGAAACGTAGTATCTTCCGGATCAACTCTGTTCTGCGCACCGAAGCATTACCATTTTGCAGATCCGAAGCTTTCTGTATCAGTAGACGGCGATACCGTAACCGTAACCGCAGAGAACTTTGCAAAATCTGTCAGCGTAGAGACTGAGAACGGTGTGCTTCGTCTGGACGATAACTTTGTGGATATGGAAGCCGGAACAAAGACCTTCCGCATTCTGCCGACCGCAGACTTTACCGCAGAGGGAACCGGCGTATCGGGCGCATACCGCGTAAGAAGCGTTTATGAGACTGCAGAGAGATAAGGAAAAAGTTTAAAGAAATACATAAAAAAGAAAGAGCGTGCAGCAAATGCCTGTGCGTTCTTTCTCTGAAAAAATTCGAAAATAGATGATCGTTACCGTCCAAGCTGGAGTTTTCGTGCCTGCTTCGGCGTGACGCCTTTCAGTTTTTTGTAGCAGCGGATAAAGTAACTGCAGTCCGTATAACCGACCTCCCGCGCGATAAACGAGATGTCGTGGCTGGAAAACAAAAGCATATTTTCGGCTGCATTGATCCGGGTTGCTGTAATGTATTCCTTGCAGGTCATATTGTACCGGCGGTAGAAATTCATGGAAAAGGTGGAGTGCGACATATTGCACATCGCGGCCAGTTTTTCTACGGTCAGCTCCTCAAAGTAGTGGGAATCGATGTATTCGGAAATCAGGTCAAACCCGATTTCATAAGAAGGATGAACGCCAGGAGCCAGAAAGAAATCACCATTTTTCTGCCAGATCCGCGCAAACTTGGTGACGATTTTCCGAAGATCGGCAGTTAATACCATCGAATAACCGAATTCTTTACTCTGATATTCAGAAAGAATATCGGAAAAAAGCGGAAAAAGATTCATTTGGGCCGTCTGTTCCGGAGAAAAGATACAGGGACAGCGGTAGGCGTGAATCCCATGCAGCATGGCGCGCAGATCGATTTCATCCGTTTTGCAGGACGGCAGAAGATTGGGATCGAATTTGATCACATCGTACTGAACCGGAGAAGAACCTCTCGCAAGAGCGATGGAGTGGACGCATTTGGGCGGAAAAAGAATGACAGCGCCCTTCGTGCAGGTGGATACGACATTGTCAAGGGAAACTTCGATTTCGCCTTTGCGGACGTAGAGAAGTTCTACATAATAATGCCAGTGCGCCGGAATCGGCAGGAGATCGTGGGTGCTGTCAGAAAGAAATGCCTCATAGGGGGAAGCAATTGGATCGATGTATTCGTATAAATTGTTCATGCCAGTGATGTAAAAACCTTTCGTCTAAGTTATGCTCTATTATAGCCGCATTTTGCGGTCTTGACAAGACGAGGGGGGAATCAATAAAGAAACAGGAAATTCTAAAAGAGAAAGGACAGGGTAGAAAAAATACCATGCAGAACACAACAAATGATATGACAAGAGGGAACAGCATGAAACTGATTTTTCAGTTTTTCCTGCCCATTCTGATCGGAAATCTGTTCCAGCAGCTTTACAGCTTCGTGGATTCCATGGTTGTCGGAAAAGGAATCGGAGATACGGCGCTTGCCGCAGTTGGAAACACAAGCTCCGTTCATTTTCTGATTATCGGCTTTGCCATCGGACTGACGGGTGGCCTTGGCATCTGTATTTCGCATTCTTTTGGTGCAAACGATACAAAAAAGCTGCGGAAAGAGATTGCCATGTCGGTCTATATCTGCCTTGCCATCGGAATTGTGATCACAACGTTCAGCCTGCTTCTGATGCGGCGGCTGTTTATCTTTCTGCAGACGCCGGAGGATATGATGACGGATACTCTCGTGTATTTCGGAACAATCCTGGCCGGAAGCACCATCACGATTTTCAATAACTTTGTGATGACACTGCTCCGCTCGGTCGGAAACAGCAAGGTTCCGCTCGTCTCCATGGTGCTTTCTGCCATTGCCAATATTGTGCTGGATCTTCTCTTTGTGTTTCCGCTTCACATGGGTGTATTTGGAGCAGCACTTGCCACTGTTCTGGCGCAGGCGATTTCCGCGCTGTACTGCTTCAGGCACATCCTCCGTGCACCGGAATTGCTTCCACAGAAGGGGGACTGGAAAGCGGATGGAAAAATTCTTGCCGCGCTGACCGGAAAAGGTCTTCCGGTTGCAGTGATGAATTCTGTTACTGCCATCGGAGGAATGGTGCTTCAGGTCTTTGTCAACCAGATGGGAACCGCCTATGTGGCTGCGTATGCGGCATGCATGAAGGTATGCGGTCTGTTTGAGCAGCCGGGTGTGACCGTCGGACTGGCGCTTCTGACCTTTACCGGACAGAACTATGGAGCAAAGAAGTATGACAGAATCAAGAGCGGCGTATGGGCCGGTGTGATCCTGTCGATTCTGGTCAATCTGCCGTTTGCGGCGCTGGAAATTTTCGCGCCGAAATTCCTGGCATCTCTGATGCTGAACGATCCGACCGTCATTTCCTACACCTGTATCTTTCTTCCGCTCACCGGAATCGCATTGTTTCCGCTTGGATGGCTTTTCGTATTCCGAAACGCCTGCCAGGGCATGGGAAAAACGGTACTGCCGATGATTTCCGGTGTTGTTGAAGTTGTGATGCGTGTCGGCATCGTTCAGATTGCGGTTCCGCACTTTGCGTTCCGCGGTGTCGCATTCGCTGAGATTTCCGCATGGATTGGCGCGGGAGCGATGCTGATGGTTACGTATCTGGTGTATCAGGTGCGGCTGTCAAAAGGTGTTTCGAAGTAAAAATAAAAATCCCGGATTCTGGATACCTGCCGTAAAAGCAGGAACCGAAAATCCGGGATTTTTGTTTTTGAAAGATTTAGTTGTTTTCCACCGGTGTTCCCATGTAATAGAAACCGCGGCACTCATCCAGATATACATTCTGCAGCGTGCCGATCAGGGAAGCATCACCTTTGAAATGAACGAGCGTATTGTTACTCATACGGCCGGTCACAAGGGACGGATCCTGTTCATTGATGCTCTCGACGAGAACTTCTTGAACTGTGTGGGTATGTCTTGCCGTTACCTCACGGGAGATTTCCTGTACTTCAGCAAGAAGACGGTCGAAACGGTCCTTCACAACATCGACCGGAATCTGATCCTCCATAGCGGCAGCCGGTGTTCCTGTTCTTCTGGAATACTGGAAGGTAAAGGCGCTGTCGTAGCGGACCTTACGTACCACATCCATCGTTTCGAGGAAATCTTCCTCTGTCTCGCCAGGGAAACCGACGATGATATCGGTTGTCAGGGAGACATCCGGTACTTTCGCGCGGATGCGGTCAACAAGGTCAAGATACTGCTCTTTCGTGTAGCGGCGGTTCATCAGCTTTAAGATGCGGCTGCTTCCAGACTGGAGCGGGAGATGAAGATGGAGGCAGACCTTTTCGCAGTCGCGCATCGCATCGATCAGCTCCTCAGAGAGATCCTTCGGGTGGGAGGTCATGAAACGGATGCGTTTCAGCCCTTCGATTTTATTAACCTCGCGCAGAAGCTGGGCAAACGTCATCGGCTCCTCGAGATTCTTTCCGTAAGAGTTGACGTTCTGACCGAGCAGCATGATCTCCACAACGCCGTCTGCAACGAGGCGTTTGATCTCTGCAACGATTTCCTCCGGTTTCCGGCTGCGCTCGCGGCCGCGCACATACGGTACGATACAGTAGCTGCAGAAATTGTTACATCCGAACATGATGTTAACACCGGATTTGAAGGAAAATTTACGTTCGCTCGGAAGATCCTCCACAATCTTATCGGTATCCTTCCAGATATCGATCACCATTCTCTCAGATTCAAATCTTGTCACGATCAGTTCTGCAAATTTATAAATATTGTGAGTTCCAAAGATCAGGTCAACAAACCGATAGCTCTTCTTGATCTTCTCTACAACAGTCGGTTCCTGCATCATACATCCGCAGAGTCCGATGAACATATGCGGATTCTTTTTCTTCTTTGCACCAAGCTGTCCCAGACGTCCGTAAACACGCAGATTCGCATTTTCACGGACAGTACAGGTGTTGTAGATAACGAAGTCTGCTTTCTCTTCATCCGGCTCTTCCTTGTATCCGATCAGTTCCAGAACACCGACCAGCTTTTCGGAGTCACGAGCGTTCATCTGACAACCGAAAGTCGTCACGCAAAAAGTCAGATTTCTTCCGATCTCCTGTGCTTTTTCGCTTACATACTTCCGCGCTTTGGCAATGTAATAGTACTGTCTCTCCGGCTCAGTGACCGGAGCTTCTTTGGTAAGATCTATTGCATCAAAATCAATATTATTCATATGTTATTAACCTCTCTATACAAACTGGTTCAGCTCTGCATCATATTCATAATCAATGGATGCCAGTTTCTCTGTCAGTTCTTTTTTCTCAATCTGCATCTCCTGGCAAAGAGTATCCAGATCTGCATAAAAATCCCGTAATTTTGTATTGACCACACTCAGAAGGATCATTGGATCCTTTGGTAAATCTGCCATGTTTTTATCCTCTTTTTCTAATAATCTCTCGTTTTCAACACGGTATTCCGGATATAATCAAAAGTTTTCTCTTCCCCGTCTGCCGCGAGCATATAGAGAAGTTCTTCCAGAAGTGCCCTGGTATCCTTATGCATCCAGTCCCCTGCAATACCGTGAAGATAATATTCAAGCGGTGACGTATCCGTGTATTTATCTTTCATATAAATCTTGGATGCTGCGATCCGGTCCATTAACATCTCGACCACATACTTTTTGGGCATCTTCATCCCGGTAAGCATTGGTTCCCCTTCCAGTCCGTAGTCAATCCAGTATTCATAATGATGTTTATTGCGCCCTTTATGGTGCAGCCATGCCGAAGAATAGCCCTTTTCTTCTCTTTCTGCGTTATTCGGACTCCGGTTTCCCTGGAAATACCTGCACCCAACCCAGAACTCCGCCGGAGAGTACTTCGACATATCATGCAAAAGTCCCTGTCTGTAAAGTCCTACCTTAAAGCAGTTCTTCATAACCAGATATTTGTGATGTGTTATGGTGCAAAAATGTTTCCAGATTTTCATTCTTTAGCCTGCCTTCCAACAAAAACTTTGATCGTTCGCTCCTCCAGCTGAACCTTCTTATCTTTTACCGGAACTGCTTCTTTTTCATCCAGGACTCCTTCTTTTGTCCCTGCTATGCACACCCATTCCATTCCTTTTGGAAGAGAAGGAAGTGCAAATGAATGAGAAAGCCAGTGCATATTATATGCAATATAAAAGTCCTTCTCTGTACATT
>ENA-OOWZ01001456-OOWZ01001456.1-human-gut-metagenome-genome-assembly--contig:-NODE-1456-length-11296-cov-6.055511_pt1 | contig 11296 bp, 12 predicted proteins | sample MGYA00241580_ERZ501329 | MGnify/ENA primary metagenome ERZ501329 (study PRJEB25962, sample SAMEA2042923) | human gut metagenome | biome: human gut; feature: human-associated habitat; material: faeces... | reverse complement strand
AGATGTGTTTTTTGTGTCCATTTTAAGTTGGCCACGGAGAGAATTGTCAAGAATTGGGGGTGTTGGGTTGAGGGGTTTGGACATGGAGTAAAAATAAATTATGTATCAAAGAATTCCTTCTCTAATTTGCTCATACGTGTTGGAACTGCACCTCTTAAATATGATGCAGGTATGATGTCAATGTATGGTTCTTCACCTGGTATAACAAATTGTACTTTATACTTGTGTTTCTTTGGATAATACTCTAATATCTTTTCAACATTACCATTCCACCTACCTGGTATAGTGTTTGCAAATTTGACGTGAGGATCTGTACATGGCAACAGTTTGAAACGAGGTCGCGTAACTACTGTTCCATCTTTAGCTATTAACGTGTACATATTACCATTGCGTGAATCTATTTGATAACACTCTTTACTTACTTGATTACGTTTCTTTGTGATTCCATTATGTCGTGGTAATATGACTCTAACAAATGAACCAACTGGCAATGTTAGATCTTTAATTTGTTTCTGCTGTTCACTTCTATCCATACATTTCAATATATACTCTCTTTCTAAATTTTGATCATTAAACATTTCTTGTGGAGTGCATTTAATTGTTGTATGATATTTGTTATTGTATGTGTTTAAAATCTTCTCCATTCTATATGGTGTGATGAATTTATATTTCTCTTCATGTGATTGATGTTTTGATTCTTCTGATGGTGTGTTCATATCTCTAATTGTTCTAATAAATCTATCAATGACTGCTAATGATGAATGATTCTTGTCTTGAATAATATGCATAGTAACATCATTATCTTTCAAAAGTTGTATGTTTGCTAAAAAGCCAGGTTCCTCATCAGATGTTAATTTAGCTGGATGATATGTATTAATGAATTCTTCTAGCGTATTATGTATTGATGATGCTTTTTTATCATTCAAGGGTAATGCAACACCATATTTATTATTTGTACCTATGAACACGTGCCAATATCTAGGTTCATGATCAGGTAAATTATCATATAAATCATGAAACCAAGTATTTAACATGTTTGAATATATCTTTATCATATATGGTTTTATTACCTTCTTTCTAACACGTATATCTTTCAATCGTTTCTTCATTATCTTTATATTTGACATTTTTAACATTAATAAAGTATATTTTTTTATTATACCTAAAATGGGAATTGCTAGTTTAGTAGGCCGTATTGCCAAAGTTTTTAAAGGTGGCGGTAGATTGGCCAAAAACATTATTGATCGAGGAAGACAAATTATAGGTAAAGTATCACCATTTGTTAAGAAAGGTTTTGAATTTGCACAACGAATACCTGGATTTATTAACAATGCAAAACAAAAGAAAGAACAAGTTTCAAGTGACATTAAAGGTGTTGTAGATATGTTACCAAATTCTAAAATAAAAGATAAAATTCAAAACATTGTAGATAGAGGTGATCAAGCTGTAGGTAGAGTCATTGATAAAGGTCGAGAGATATCTGATAAAGCTATGCCATGGGTAAATTCAGGTTATGATATATCGCGAAGAATTAAACTACCATATATGCAAAACATGGGCCCCAAAATGTGACAATGATTAATTTATTTTTTTACTATAAATGTCCGAAATTGAACAAACAGAAACAACAACAAATGAAACAACAAATGAAGCAACTGATGAAGTTAAAGAGATTGAAATTCCGATAGAAGAGAAAAAACAAGAAGTAAGTGTTGTAAAGGATATAAGTAAATTAACTCTTGAAGAACGTGCAAAAATTATTACAGATGCACGTAATGGTATCCCTAATGAACACTATGACGTTATATTGCTTAAAAATGGAAATACAAGAATAGTGAAGAAGAAAAACAAGACACCAACACAATCAGTTGCAAGTAGATTAATAAGTCAAACACAAAACAATCAGACACCCACGCCAAATAAAATATACATGAGCGATACACAAATAATGATGGAACATATTATAGAGTTAAATAATCAAGTTAACAAACTCATGACTAAACAAAAGAAATTAAAGAAGAAATATAAAACATTAAAATATGATATTTATGAAGATGTAGATGAAAATCAAATAACTCAAGAACCAAAACAAGAACAAATAAAACAGGAACCAACACGGGAACCAACTCAAGAGACAAAACAAGACGTTACACAAGATACAGCTCAAGATACTAAACCAAGTTATCGTACGGCTGGCATTAGAGTATTACCACAAAAAGGCTGGAGATCATATATATCGTATTTGTAAATTTATTTTTATTCTAAATGGGTCGTAAAGCATTGAAACGATTAAGAAAGAAACGTAGAACAATAAAATTAAGAAAAGCACCAGCACAAGCGTCACCACCCGTTGACCTTGTGAGGTTTATGATGGCAAATAATTCAGCCTCAAATAATATAGCACAAAATAATCATGAAGAATTATTAATGATGAGAATGGCTAGTGAAAAGAAGAATCAAGAAATGGAATCATATAAAAGACAAATAGATATGGAACTTCAAAAACAAAAAGATATCATCAGTGAACGTGCACGATTAGATAAAGAGAATAAGAACATGTTGAGTGAACTAAAGAAACAAATTGAGAGTGATAAATTTATGGAAGATGCTACACGTGAAAACAATGATGTAAAGAACAAATTAGAATTACAAAACGTAAAACATGAGCATAAAATGAATATACAAACACAAAAGAATGAAGTTACAGAACAAGAAATCCAGCGACAAAAAGAACTCAATAAGAAACAAGAAGAAAATGTTAAATTGAAAAGAGAATTAGAGATAATAAAGCAAAAGAATAACGAGTTAAATAATCAAATTAAAAACAATGATCTTTACAATAATAATCTACAGCTGAAAGATGAAATAAAGAGGCTAAAAAGTGAAAATGAAGCATATGATGAATTGATAAAAACTGATGAATTTGTTAAGTCAGCTGATAACCATAAAAAATACATACTTGAACTAGAGAAGCAAAAATTTGATTCTGAATTGAAAGATCAAGTATATAAAAAACGAAGAGAAGTATTACTAAACTATGCCAATATTCCAGAAATCTCTGAAAAGCAATGGACAGCGATGCAAAACAAGCTAAAAGAAAGTATACAAAGTTCAATAGTTAAAGAAATGGAATTCAAGAAACAACAAGAAGAATTTAACAAAAAAGAAGCTGAAACAAATCATTATAAAGAGTTATTAGATCAACAAACTAAAAAGATGCATGAGGCTGAAATTGAGAAAGTGAGAGCAGAAAAAAGGTTAGAAAAAATAAATAATAAGTCTGAGTTGGCTGATGAAATGAAAGAAGCAATTGAGTATGAAGCAACTCAAAGAATGGATATCGAAGAAATAAATAAGAAAACTGATCTAGCTAAAAAGGCGATGGAGGTATATCAAGAATCACTCGTCGTTAATGCGCAAAATAAATACATAAAGGATAATGGACTTAAAAACGCAAAAGAATTAGCAGAAATGAAACAAAAGATAGTAGAAACAGAATATTCAAATAATGCAATAAAAGAATATAGTGATTTATTGGACCAATTACAAAAGGCTGAAGCAACAAATAGTGTGGCAGCTAAAATGTATAACTTTACAGATAAATTTACAGATTATAGAACAGGCGTACCTGCAGCGAAAATATTGATAGAACAAATGGGTTATTATAAAAATTCATTTGAGAATAGACGTAAATTAGTTGATTCGTTGGAAGCTAGAATTGCACAAAATCCAAACGTGTGGAGTTATATGGTTAAAAATCACAATGAATTAGAAGATGTAAGAAATCATTATTCATTTCAAACACTTCCATATTTAACAGAGATAATTAATAATATGGATAAAACTATAAATGAGTTTAAAGAAAATAATTGGGCTCTTTCATAGTGTATATTTTATTTTTTTTGTATTAAATGTTTGCTCCACAAAATCAACAACCAGACATAATTGACGCATGGTCTGGCACTTTACAAGATTGGTATGAAAGTATTGATAACGCTCTTTCGGTTAGTGAAATTGTTCCAGGACACTATGAATATTCAACTGCAACTTCATATGGAAATGTAGGTGATATTAATGAAGGTGATTCAACATTTATAGATGTTTCCTGTGGATTAACTAAAATTATTAGTTTAGATAATTCATTCATTACTCTTGATCAAGAAGTTACATTAAAAGTTCCTGCACAAACAAATACAGTTTTCAAAGAATATTACATTGGTTATAAATGTTCAGCTGATATAATTGATCATTATCGTATATTTACAAACACTGAGAAATTACAAGATGTTAATAACGCTAGATATGAATGGTTCATGTTATATAATTCATTGAGTGATGAAGCTAAAAATGGTAGTGACTGTTTTGCTACTATAGATAAAATTCGCAGTCATAATCCACTAGTTCCAGGTGTATATATTGATTTATCGAATATTACAGCAGATAAAGAAATAACAGTTAAAATACCATTGAGAATTCCTATTTCATTCTTCTTAATGTTGTTCAATTTAAGGTTCTTCCCTAATTGGGCAGGTAAATTAAGTATTGAAATTTTACCAACATATAGAAATTTAGTTATTGCTCCTGTTGTATCTTGTGAATCATTTCTCCAGTTTAAGGATGAAATTGAACATGATTATGATTATGATTTAGGTTTCCGAAATATTGGTGAAACAGTTTACAATAATATTACAGCGACAACAACAACATCTGGAAACACTGCTACAACTTATGCACCAAAATCACAACAATTTATAGGTGTAAATCAAGTAACTAAAAATGTGAAAATTAAATTAGCACAATATATGCTTAGAGCTGAAGTTGATAGCGCATTAGCATTAAAATATGCAGCAGTTGGTTTATTGTTCCCAATTCATGTTGTTCAAATTAGAGATTTCACACAACACATGGTTGAGGCTAAAGATTCAACAGTTCCAGTTAGATACAATACAGCTGCTACAATTGGTTTAATGCATTGTGATACTATGTTTATTGTGTTCAGGCAAGGCGAATATTCAAGAACTTGTTTTATTAATCCACAAATCAGTTACTCAGTTAATATTGATGGTAAATTCTATCCAAATGAACTATTTAACACAGTCGATGATCAAAGACACATTAATATGCTATTTGATGCACTAAATATTAATAATTCATTGTTATCATCAATTTCAAAAGATATTTTAACATCTACACAACCATACTATCATAAAGTAGTTTATAGTGATGCAGGTGTTGCGACTGATAAATTGTGTTGGAATGGTGGTGATAACTCTAATTTCTTCATAGGCATTCCATTTGCAGATTCAGAAGATTTCATGGGTGGCATATCAACAGTTGGCACAGTACAGGTTGAATTGGCTGGTGAACGTAAAGTAAATACAGCAATTAAAAAGGTCAAATTCACACTTCCAACAGGTATTTATTATCAAGATGCATTCCTTAAAATTAGATCAGTTAAGCCAGTTGGTCGTAGTCAAATTGAAATAACAAATGCATCTATAGAACAAATTCTTGGTGCACGTGCTGCGATGAAATAAAAATAATTAATAATCTTCTCCTTGACATACATATATTTCATTTTTGGGTACCTCATACATTAATATATATCTTCCTTTAGATGTATCCTTAAATGGTTCTTTTATTTTTACATGTTCAAAATCATCATAGTGAAAATTATAGTGTTGAGGTAATTGATATTTCGACGATTTTTTCAACGTTAATGGATTTACGACAACTGCAATTTTATAAACCACTAGATCATTAATGTAAAAACCAATACGTTGAATGAACCTTAATTGTTTAGAATCGATGAAATGTGATAACCTTAATTTTTGGATAAATTCATAAATATCTGTCATTTTTACAACAATAAATTATATTATTTTTATTATTTCAAAATGAGTGTTCCGAAGAGTAACGTATTATCTTGCTCAAGAAGTTTCCTAGCAAAAACTGATCTAGGTTATTGTTCCGCAAAACAAAGTCAAAATGTTAATGTAGTAGTTAGTCCACAAATGTGTCATTATGATGCAAATCCCAATCCCTATGAAACGCCAGCCCCAGCGGAGGTTAAAGAAAGGTCAATAGATACAGCGAATGAGACTTTGAAAAATATGGAGTCAATAATCAAGAATAAAGATCTATTAATTCAAGTCTTAGTATTATGTGTAGATATACTTGAAAATAATCCATTGATCATTAATAAGTTTGTTATCGCTGAAGAGAAGGAATTGTCTTTAATGATCAAGTATCTCACTGATGCTGATGAAGTTGATATTTATAAGGTTGATCATGAATGTAAATGTACAATTGGTAAGAGTGAAAAATATGATATTGTCGATAGAATTATTGTTAAGAAAAATGGTGAAATATATAACTTAAAATATTCATTCCCAGATGTTGTACAATTTTTATTCGAAAGACGATTTTCAACAAAATTTGTAATGATTAAATAAGTCCCATTATTTTTTTATTTTTTTTATATAAAATATGCCTAAACGATTAAACACTGAAGATGTTAAAGCTATTTTCGAAAGATATGGTTATACGGTTCCTGATAATTTCGTATACCAAAATAATTCTACTAGTATTCGCGTATATGATGAACAAGAGAATACGTACAAGGATATGACATATAAAAAGTTACAATATCAAATTAAGAAAGGAAGAAGTGAAATGGAAACCGACCCATTCATGAACATGGCTCTTAGTGAAACAGGTCCTCGTACTAGAGATGGTTTTATTGATATGATGAACATGGCTCTTAGTGAAACAGGTCCCCGAACTAGAGAAGGCTTCTACGATTTAATAAACACGCCCCTGAGTGATGAAGAGCTTCCCCGTTCCCAATTAGAAAGGTATGAGAAAAGATTTGGGAAGAACTTTATGAGAGAAACTGAAGAAACTAAAAATAATGTAATGCAACTTGCAAATGAAATAATCAAGAAATTAATTAAAAAGCAATCATTCAGTTTAAGCCCAAAAGGTGAGGTCGTTGATTTCTTATACGCATTATCACACGCTATGAAAATTGCTGTACCGAGGATTGATAAAAATATAATCATGACAATTCTTGATAATAAAGGTCACACACAATACGCTAGAGTAAATCAAAATACAATTGATATGTTAGATTGGGTATTAGAAGACAAAGAATATGAAATTAATGATAGTGGTGATCCAATACTTGAAAGTTTATCTAATTTTAAGTCAATTGCATTTGATTTCAGAAACATTAGTAAAGGTAAAAGAATTGTTGGTGCATTCTTTCCATACTACAATAATTCTGATATCGATTTAACACCTTATGGCATTTACAAGCGTGGTGAAGTAATTAGAGAATCATGTTTATTAACTGCTTTTCGTTCATCTGGTTTATTGGATGATGAACAATTAAATTTATTATCATCATTCCTTAAAACAAAATTAATACCTAGAGAAGAATTAAAGCATATATCTAATTTATTCAACATTCGCATAAGTTGTAGAGTGCATTACGATACAGGTAAAACATCGACAAATGAATATGGTGAAAAATATGGGAAAACACTTAAGTTACATATCATTGAAGATCACTACATACTTGACAAAGATGTTAACGCTACAGTATTCTATGTTAAAAACTATGCTAAAATAAACAATGATGAACGTTTTGTGAATCACCCTAGAAAAATGATGTTAAGCAGGCTAGACAAAAATCGTTATGAATTCTCTAAAAAAGGATGTACAATAAATAGAATAATTGATGCAATGATTGAAAATAAATTACTAGAACCAATGACTGATGAAGAAAAACGATACCTACAATATGATGAATGTTCTGGGTTATTTAGAGATTATAGAAAGAATAAATCAATCACAGTTAAATGCAAAGAAGCTATACGTCAAATTAACATTAAAGATAAAAAGAGAATTCCAATAACATTTTCAAAACCAAATAAATTCCTGTTTGGTTATGATGTTAAAGACGAAGAAATTCATCAACGCCTTCACGAGTTGCAAAGACTTGTTGATTCACTAAATTTAAGACATAACATTGACGTTTCATTATATCATCATTTTAGTGAATTAATGCAAAAAATAATGTATGAATATGGTTGTTTAGATGATATATATGAATTTAGTGGTAATGTGTCGCAAAAAATAAGAAGTGAATTACAGTTCCCTAAAATTATATGGAGTGAAGGTCATTATAAAGGCAAACTCTATTATATTGATCAAGCAGGTGCATATATGAGTTCAGTAACATCTATACCATCAGGAATGCCAGATGATGATGGAAACTTTAAATCAGAAAACACTAAAATTAAAGAACTCATTGAACACCTTTATGATATTCGCATGAAAGCTAAAAAAATTGGAATGGATAAATTAGCTACAACAATTAAATATATGATGAATAGTTCTTGGGGTTATTCAATGAAGAAACCAAAATTAATTAAACATAGATTTGTTAAAGATGTTGATGAATATGTTAAGAAATTTGATCCATTCATCATTAAATACAAGTACAACCAGGGACATGCAGGTCCAGGTTATGTTGACCGTATAAATCCATATGTTGAAAGCTATTCATATCCACAATTTGCACGATCAGTTCTCAATACATTTAATGCAAAAATGAAAGAACTCTGTAATAAAGTCAATGTTCTATATAGTAAAACTGATTCAGCACTTATATATGAGAATGATTACAAGAAATTATTATCAGAGAATTGGATAGGTGAAAAATTAGGGTTATTTAAAGTTGAACACATATTTACTGAAGTGTATGTTAAATCTGCTGAAAAATGGATAGGTAAAAATGAAGATGGTACATACTTTTATCACATGTCAAAGAAATTAAAAGATATATGTTCAAAGAGTGATGACCCGATTAAATGTTTGAAATTTATATAAGAGATAATTTTATTTTTTTTTCTTTGATAAAATAAGTAATGCAAGCAAAACGCGCTTACTACTCACCAACAGCTTTCGTCGATATGCTCTTCAAAGAAAACCCATCACTCGAAAATAACATTACAGACATTTATGCATACTTTAAACCACAAGATGCATACGTAGACAAATATCAACAAGTGTGTGCAAGAATCATTGGCATAATATTTAAACGTAAAGAGAAGACATTTAATAACAAGCCAATAATCAACCCTAAAACAGGTAAACCAATAAATCCTCGTACACCTCAACAACAAAAAGAACATGAATTACAACTGGAACGAGAAATACAAAAATCAAGAAAAGTTATATGCATTCCAAACAAGAAAGTTATAGAGATTTCAAATAACAATCAACCAATCATACATTACAAAATATCAAAAACTAAACCATTTAACAAAGACTCAAAGAACTTAATGTACATCTCAATAATTACAACAATGGAGACTTATACAGGTGATGGTGGAGAGATTTCATATTACCCTTCAGCAGTTTTCACAAATACTAATGAACAACTTGAAAAAATGATCAGAGATAATGAAATAGTTATAAAACGAGTTAAACATGCTAGTGAAATGAAAGCAGATTTTAATGACATCGATTATGTTGAAGATGAATTGTGGATGTAAATAATTTATTTTTTTTTTCTTTGATAAAATAATGGAAGGAGAAATAATGAATGAGTCTAAAAATAAAACAAGACAAATTCGTAAAAAGAGAATAAGTACTGAAGATATTATCGATTACATTAACTGGTCATTAATAACTGATAATATGAAAATGATAAAGAACAGTTCATTAATAAATGTACAAAAACTATATAAAGAACAAACAGGCGTAGAAGTATCATTAACATTTATCAGGAATCAAAAAATAAAGATGTTTAAGGAAAGCGCTTAAGCCCCAGTAATTATCACATATCATAACTCTTTTTATTTTTGACCTCGTTTTGGTTTTCTACCGGTTTCACCAATTCACCTCTAAATTTATCTTCTATGCCAAATTGTTTAACGCCATATTGTTTAAGTTGATTCATTTTCTCAACTAGTTCATGCATTTTTTCTTCATATTCTGCGTGAATGACTTTTATAATATCTTCTTTCGCTGACATGAATTTATTGTTTAATTCACCTGGATTGATGTTGATTAGTTTCTTTGCATATGATGGTGCTAATACGTTGTTCACGAATTTTAATGCACACGTTTTCAATAACTTTACATTTTTATCATAGAATTTTAAAGTCATTGTAATCGTATAGTTAATTGTCGTATTTTTAGCACTAACGTTGTGTGTATATTTAATTTCGACAGCTGCTTGATTATCTACTTTAAATTCACTGATGACGTATTGTTCAAAATTGTCCTTGCTCATTTTGGATAGAATAAAAAATTTATTTTAATCAAATTAATAATGGAAAAAATTGAAGAAAAATTTAGAGAAATAGACAAATTATTTGATAAGTTATCTGCTAAAAATAAAGTACAATTAGAGAATGCACAAATTAAACCAATACATGCTAAATATCCGTTCGCACAAAATGGTATATGCGCATTTATAGCTCCAATGGGGTCAGGCAAAAGTTACAATTACATGAAACTAGCCGCACAACAAGAGGTATTAAACGATGAACCATTCTTTGAGTTGATCGTTATATGTTCAACTTCAGCTAAATTCGATCAAACAGTTCAAACATTTTTACCATCGATCAAGAAATCAAAGATAGTGTCAGTTAAAGATACAGAATTACTTGACTGGTTGAATAAATATATGAGAAGAATTTTGAAATATAACTCAATTAATGAATATATAAACACTAATTGTAAGAATATAAATGAGGAATTAATGCGTTTAATAATGAAGCATAATCTAGCGAATAAAAAACCTAAAGTAATGAAATATATAATTAATAAATTGATGAAATATAATTGGCGTACATTTCCTCATCGATGTTTGTTGATACTTGATGATTTCGCTAACCATGCATTATTAAGAAGTAAAGAAACAGATTTATCACGATTATTGAAGAAATTGAGACATTTTCATATTAACGTTATGATATGTGTTCAAACTGTTAAATCAATTCCTAAAGATATAAAACGTACATTATCAGATATTGTTTTGTTTCCAGGCATATCACAGTATGATTTCGAAGATTTAATCAAGGAATCACCAGCATCAGCATTCGATTTTAAAAAGTTATGGGACGAGTACAATAAATTAAAAGACCCACACGCAACATTCACAATACACATAAAAGCAAAAAGCATAAAAATAAACATGAAAAATTAACTGTGCCTGATTAACTGTACATTGATTTCGCATGTTCAGGAATAGGTGTGTTTTCATTTTTGGCTTCAC
>ENA-OOWZ01001448-OOWZ01001448.1-human-gut-metagenome-genome-assembly--contig:-NODE-1448-length-11381-cov-1.929101_pt1 | contig 11381 bp, 8 predicted proteins | sample MGYA00241580_ERZ501329 | MGnify/ENA primary metagenome ERZ501329 (study PRJEB25962, sample SAMEA2042923) | human gut metagenome | biome: human gut; feature: human-associated habitat; material: faeces... | reverse complement strand
AAGCCCCGCGGTATCAAGTGTGCCCAGCTAGTCAAATAGCTTAATTTGGCTTCTGTACATCTTGGTATATTCTTTACCTTGTTGCCTTACATAATTTTGTATCTGTTTTTCATTGCCATGCTCACTTACTGTTGCGACAAAATATCCAGCGCTCCATATGTTGCCTCCCCACAGCTTTTTCTTCACCTGTGGACATAACCGATATATTTCTCGCGCTGTTATACTTTTTATTATTCTCGCTATTTCCGTGGGGGCCAACATAGGAACTGACTGGATCAGAAAGTGCACATGATCTCCGTCTGTTCCTATTTCCATGATATTGATATCATATCTCTTGCTTATTTCTTTACATGTTTGTATCAAGACCTTGTCTACCTTATCGTCAAATATCACTCTGCGATATTTCGCTGGGCACACATAGTGATATAACAAGACTGACACGTTATGTGCTTTATGTATATACTCACTCATCTGTTTTCGTTCTCCTAATCTTTGTCTTTTGCTTCTTGTCAGTCTTATTATATCACGCTTATCTCGGGGCAAGCCCCGGGGAATTTACATCCCGCTCAGATTAAAAAAGCGCCTCGAAGCCCTTATCAAAAGCCATGAGACGCGCTGACGCATAAAAAGTTGAATATGATTACTTTTCTTCCCGCCTGCTGTTGCGATACTCCAGGATATTGATCAATCCAGCGGTCAGGATAGCTACGATCGGAAAGATGATCCAGACGATCTCCCAGCTCTCCTGCGTAAGTCCGATGAACAGGAAGACCATAGCGGCCAATGGCATGGTGATGCCCCAGATGAACGCATAGCGCGACGCCTGCTTCTCCTTGTCCTTCTCTTGATTGGCTGCTTCAAAGTAGATGAACCGGCGATACGCGCCATTCATGATCCCAGCCGGAATGATCAGCAGCATGGCAGCGGCAGTGAAATAAAACAAGATCGCCCCATAGCATTCTGCGGCGTCATGGATCAGTGCATCCGCCGCCACCGTGGCGCATAATCCAAAGATGATCAGGAAGATGCCTGAAGTGATGACCACCATGAAGCGTTTCTGAAACTTCTGATACGCTTTGTTCAATGTCTCCACATCACTGCGGCTGACATAGATCTTCCGCTCATCCAGATATTGCCAGCGATGAGCATCGCGGATGCCGAAAGCGACAAAGACAGCGACAGCGATCCCGACCATGAACAGAAAGAACGCCGCTCCGACCTCTTCATCAAACAAGATCGGAATGGTCACGCCGCATAAGATAATCGCCACGCCGATCGCGATGGCAAACGCAAAGGGGCGTTTCCATTTCAGATACTCCTGGATCGTATCCATGGAAACGCTGAGGGTGCCCTCATCCTGATCTGCCGTATCCTGAACGCCTTGTTCATTCTCCTCATTGAGCAAATAATCGATTGAAACATGAAAGAGCCTGCCTAACTGAATCAGCTTTTCTGTCTCTGGATACACTTGTCCATTCTCCCATTTACTGACAGCCTGCCGGCTGACGCCCAGCTCATCAGCCAGCGCTTCCTGCGACATTCCTTTTTCTTTTCTGAGCTTCTGCAGTTTTTCGTTGAATTTCATCTCCATCACCTCTGTCTGCATCGTACCTTGTTCAGCCGTTTTCAGCCACCAATTGACGTTTGCAATTTGTCAACTACAGGTTGCATCAACCATTTTTTGCGGTTTTTTGACGATTTTTCCCCTTTTCTCCCATTATATCGGAAAAACGAGCGAGGTGAAATCACGTTCATGCCCATCCGCTGCTTTGCCTCATCAGACGCCATGCATCTTTCCAGCCAGTCAAGCCTGTGTGCGCTGCTTCCTGTCTGAGGCGAGATACAGCGGGATCGCCGACAGCTGCGCGATCACTGACACAGCGACCATCACAGGAATGCTCAGATCATAAAGCACGCCCGTGATCCAGCTTCCGAGAAACCAGAACACGCCGAAAGCACATTCAAAGATCCCATATCCGGTAGCGCGGCAGTGTTTAGGCACCATTGACGTGACCACGGCTTTCAGGATGGATTCCTGCGCGCCCATTCCGATCCCCCAAAGCGCGATGCCGATCAGCAGCATCGGAATGGAATGAACGGAAAAGACAAAGTCGGCGAATGCGCTGGAAAGCAAAGTGGAGATCATCAAGGCCTTCATGCCGATCTTATCATAAAGATGGCCGAACACCAGAGCAGCGATCGCATCCACTAACATCGCGCCGGCATACAGCAGAGGAAGCGTGCCTTCCGTGACCAGCGCGGAGGTCTGTGCCAGATCGGCAGCGTAAGTGTTGGAGACGTGCATGATGATCAGATAGTAATCGATAAATCCAAAGGCAAAGCAGCTGATTCCTGCAATATAAAGCACAAAGCTCTTTTTCATGCGAAACGGAACATATTCCTTCGGCTCAGGCTCGAATCGCTCAGGATCCGGAAACTTCCGCCAGGTAAGCAGAAGCAATACCAGCGTGATCAAACCGGGAATGGCCAGCACCGCAAAACAGAACGCGTAGTTCTCAAAGACATCGCCATCCGTGCGAAAGAGCATCACCAGATATAACAGCACCGGACCCAGAAACGCGCCGATCTGATCCAGCATCTCCTGCAAGCCAAAGCTCTTTCCTACCCCTTCCTGAGAGGCCGTAAAGGACATGATCGTATCTTTGGCCGGTTTCTTGATGGCCTTGCCCATCCGCTGAACGAGCAGCAGTAAGCAGGCCCAGATCCAGCCATGCTCTCCCACCAGCGCCAATGCCGGGACCGCCATCACATCCAGCACATAGCCGATGACCGTGATCGGCCAATACTGTCTCGTCTTGTCCGTGATCTTTCCAAACAGATAACGCATGGAGTAACCGATCAATTCCCCCAGTCCGGAGAAGAGTCCGATCGCACCGGCGGAAGCGCCCATGATCGACAGATAAGCGCCCCGGATGCTGGAAGCACCTTCATGGGTCATATCTGAAAACAAGCTGACAATTCCAAACAACAACAGAAAGACCATCGCCTGTGACAGATGCTTTCTCTACTTTCCGCTCTTCATCTCGATTGCTCCTTCACGCGCGCCGTCATTTCAGGAAAATCGGCCTTGCTCTCTGCTTTGCAGCGTGTATAAAGAATGTCCAGCAGACGAGCGAATTCCTCTCGTTCTTCATGAGAAAGCGGCTCGACGAGCCATTCATAAAACAAAGTCTCGATATGCGCCTTGGAATTTTTCAGGCGCTGCGCCTGCTCAGTAGGATAGATCAGCTGACTGCGGCCATCCGATGGATTGCTCTGCCGTTGAAGATAGCCCTTTGCCTCCAAATTGGCAGTCTGCTTGGCCACGGCGCCTTTATCCGCTCCTAAGATCCTGCATATTTCTGATTGGGTGATGCCCGGTCTTTTCCGCACGACATGAATGAGGTCGAACTCTGCAGTGCCGACCCCTTCTTCCTTTATCGTCTGAGAAATAAATTTTCCCGCTTCCCTGGCGATTTTTGTGATCTGACGCTGTGTGATATCCATATCGATTTCTCCTTTATATAGATGTACCATCAACTCATTAGATGATGGTACATCTATTTTTGCCTGTCAACTGCGCCAAACAGATCCTCCGCTGTTTCTCCATCAAAAAAAGACCAGAATCCTCTCTTGAGCAATTCCGGTCAGTTTGCTTACGGCCAGACCTTTTCCGCGATCTTCTTCACCAATGCCAGTTTGGCCCACTGTTCCTCTTCCGTCAGCTTATTGCCGATCTCACAAGAGGCAAATCCGCATTGCGGGCTCAGATACAGCCGGTCGATATCCACGATCTGCGCTGCCTCATGGATCCGTTCGATGATCGTCTGCTCATCCTCCAGCTTCGGTGATTTGCTCGTGATGAGACCGAGCACCACTTTCTTATCGGCGGGAATATAACGAAGCGGCTGAAAATCGCCAGAGCGTTCGTCATCAAACTCTAAGTAGAACGCATCCACCTGCTCATTTGCAAATAAGATCGGGGCGATCGGGGCATATCCGCCGCTGCTTGCCCAGGTGGAATGATAGTTCCCCCGGCAGACATGCGTCGCGATGCTCATATCCGCTGGCCTGCCTTCCAGCGCCAGCGTGTTCACGCGCAGATACCGCTGTGCCTCTTCTTCCAGCGAATCGCCGCGCTGTGTCCGGAAACTGCGATATCCTTCATCGCAGAGCATGCCCCAGGTACAGTCATCCAGCTGCAGGTTGCGGCACCCCGCCGCATACAGCGCGCGGATGACCGTACGATACGCAGCGGCAATATCCTGAATCAGCTGTTCATCATCCGGATAGATCTTCTTCGTCTTCTCTCCATTATCCTCGCGGTAAAGCTCGGCCAACAGCTGTGCCGGCGCAGGAATGGTCTGCTTGGCAACGATCCCTTCTTCCTCAAACTGCTTCACAAAACGGAAATGCTCCACAAACGGATGATCCTCGCCGCTGATCTTGCCGATCACCTCGATGGATCCCGGCGTAGTTTCTTCCCCATGGAAAAAATATCCATGATCCAATTCGATCTTTTGGATGCCCTGAAAGCCCCACATGAAGTCCAGATGCCAGTAACTGCGGCGAAACTCGCCATCCGTGATCACCAGACAGCCTGCCTGCTTCTGTTTTTCGATCAGCGCGGCGATCTCCTCATCTTCGATCTGTTTCAGCTGTTCTGCGCTGATCGATCCTGCTTCATATCTGATCCTTGCGTCCTTCAATCTCGCCGGGCGCAGAAAGCTGCCCACATGATCATGACGGAACGGTATATGCAATGTGCTCATTTGAATACCTCCCTTGTGATGGATTCCATTATAGTGATGCCGGCATGATCCGTAAAATATAGAAAAAAGACAGTTTGCCATAGATGAAATCTATGACACCCTGTCCTTCGCAAACCGCTTCAGCGCTTCGATATACGAGGTCGCAAATTTTCCCGGCGCCACCTTATCATTGGTGATCCATCCGATCTCCATGACATCCTCCACATCCAACGCTACCGAAACGATATCTTTTCCATTCAGCTGTTCATTGATGACGCCGCTGCAAATCGTATAGCCATTTAATCCGATGAGCAAGTTGAATAAAGTGGCCCTGTCGCTGACCATGATATCCTTACGGCTCTCTCTGGTGCTCAGGATCTCCTCGGAAAAGTAGAAAGAATTATGCTCGCCCTGCTCATAGGAAAGGCGCGGATAATCCTCAAGATCCTCCAGCGTCACGACCTGCTTTTGGGCCAGCGGGCTGAACCGGCTGACAAACACATGCGGTCTGGCAGTGAACAGCGGATGAAAGCTGATCCCATTTTCCCGCATCGTCCTGCGCAGGATCGTCTCATTGAACGAATTCAGATACAATACGCCGACCTCGCTTCGCAGCCTGGCCACATCTTCGATGATCTCATGGGTCTTCGTCTCACGGATGCGAAAATCATACTCTTCTCCGCCATGGTTTTTCAACAGCTCGACGAATGCTTCTACCGCAAACGAATAATGCTGTGTGGAGACACAGAACTGATGGCGGACAGGGGCAGTGCCGAAATAACGCTCTTCGATCAATGCTGTCTGCTCGATCACCTGTCTGGCGTACCCGAGAAATTCCTCTCCTTCTCTGGTGACGATCACGCCTTTATTGGTCCGGCTGAAGATCGTGATGCCCAGTTCCTGTTCCAGCTCTTTGATCGATGCCGTCAGGCTGGGCTGGGTCAAAAACAGCCGCTTCGCCGCCTCGCTGATCGTGGAACAGGGCGCGATGGTCACGGCATACTTCAGCTGCAATAATGTCATACACATCTCCCTCTCTGTATGCAACCAGTATGACACAGGATGCCGATTCTGTCAGCCCTGAATGCAGACCAAGGTGATCATGCCTCATCTGCCCTTCGTTTGACTGGCCAACGCTTTGCATCTATGCTTCCTCTTGCTATAATATGGTCAGCTCATGATCGGTATCAACGAAGGAGGGAGGATCATGTTTGATTTTTTCGGTACATTTTTAGACGGCCCGCTGGCGGGAAGCACATTTGGCGGCGTCATCAACGATGGATCCGGCGGTGACAGCGTCGGACCGTTTCTGGCGCTGGGCGGCATGGCCTTTGTCTTGGCCATCGTCCTCTCCATCATCATCGCCCCCTTTGTCGCATGGCCGTCGCTGATTGCCAGCGATCTGAATGAAGGAAGAGGCATCTGGGGAGCCATCATCCTGATCGCCATTCAGTTCATCTTTATCATCCTGCGGATCCGAAGCAACGTCAGACACTGGAAGCGCAGCTTCCTCAGCGATCTTCTGCTGAATATGCTGTTTCTGTTCCTGCTGTTCTTCCTCTCTGTCGTGATCCTGTTTGTCCCGCTGATCACTCTCCTCGGCGGCAGCGAGATGGGCGCCTATGCGGCAGCGCATTACGGAGAATTCCTAGGGACAGTGTTCTCCAATCTGTTTTCCAACTTATTCGGCATCGTCTTCTTCATCTGGGCGTTGTCCATGATCCCTGCGGCACTGACCACGGGATGCTCGACACTGTTCATCAGGAAAGCGGCCCGTGCGGCCGGCATAAAGGCATGATCGAACAGATCGATCTAGACAGCGGACCGCGCATCATCTATCGCGTAAAAAGGACGATCCTGGTTTTTCCAGAAATCAGCCCTTTTTTGATGTGTCCATATCCAATGCATCATGCGTTTTGGATCATGATGACCTATTCCTGATTAAGACAGTCTCCATTGCTTCGGACGACATCCCGATACCAGTAAAACGATCGTTTGCGATAACGATCCAATGTGCCGCTGCCATCATCCTCATCACTCTTCTTTTGCAGTGAATGTCGATGCTTGTCTCCCGGCATCTTCCGCATATCGAAGACTGAGGCGCAGCGGTCGGTCGATCCAGCTTCTCCTCAGCGCGGAAAGACAGCGGAAACGAGCGGCGCTTTCGATCAGCGAGATCCATGTATCTGTCCCATTGACGATCCATGCTTCTTTGCACCGCGGCGGAATGATGGTCAATGGCCACATATGCTTTCTGATGATCTCGATCTCTTTTTCGCTCAGATGAAAGTCTCGCTGGGCGTTTTCCATGGCAAAGCGAGGATGCCTGAACCCATGCCACTTATGCCACGCTTCTTTCTCATGCCAGTCATACAAATAATAATCATGCAGCAGCGCACCGCGGATCAGTGCACGTTCATCACACTTCAGCCCCAGCCTGCAGGCCAGCATGCAGCTGTAAAACGCCACCAATACGGCATGGTCATATGTCGATACATCTCCGTGCTGAACATATTTCTTCATCTTCATCAGCCGTTCATCACCCAAATATGAAGACAGCTTTTCTGCGCTTTGTTCCTGCAGCCTTCTGTTCATCTCATCACCTTCACCAGTTATGATAACATTTTTTTTGAGAATAATTTCTATAAATTTTAAGCATTGTTGTTCACATCTCGCTCATTTTTTATATGCGCTTTTCCATGTTTTCAAATAAGATAAAATAAATTGATAACCGCATGCTAATGCTAAATACTTCATGTAATATATTAATTTTATTGATGAACGATCTGCTAAATTTATGTAAATATATGTGCTTTTTTTTCTCTTCTTCAGTCAGTTACATTCTCCCAGATCCTGTCGATTTCCAGTTATTGACAAAGGTATCTGTTATTTTATATGATGACTGTAAGGGCTATCTTTCTTTTCGAGATAGCAGGAAAGGAGACAAAATGGAAAAGTTGGAAAAGAAACTGCTGAAGATTTCCATGGCTGCTTCCTGCACGCTTTCCTTGCTGATGCCAAATGTGGCAATGGCACAGGAAAACGATCAGGCAACAGAGTCTGTGCAGGCTGAGATTTATCCGAAGCCGCAGAAAATGGAATATCTCTCCACTGAAGGAATGAAGCTGGAGGGCACGGTCAACCTCGTCGTTCATGGCGAACAAAACGAAGCGACCGTGACCAAGGTCAAGGAGCTTCTGACAGCAGAAAACATTTCATTCGTAGAGGCTGATGAAGTGGACGACAGTCAGGCGACCATCCTGATCACGACAGATGCATCACATTGTGACGATTGCGCTGCGCCGGCAAACGCAGACACCGCCGTGCTGGAGGAAGAACAGGGATACATCCTGAGCGCCAGCAACGATGAGAACGCCAAAGGTGAGATCAACATCGTCGGTGCAGACGAAGACGGCGCTTACTACGGCGTCATGACGCTGACCCAGATGATGGAACAGGGAAAAGAAGACGGCACATTTGCTGAAACCGTGATCTCTGATTATCCGGATGTCAAGCTGCGTGGATTTGTCGAAGGATTCTACGGTTATCCATGGGACTTTGAGGACCGCCTCTCTCTGATGAGCGAATCCAGCAAATTCAAGATGAATACATATATCTATGCGCCGAAAGATGACCCATATCACAAGGATCAGTGGCGTGAGCTGTATCCGGATGATAAAGCTGAAGAGCTGCGTCAGCTGGCCGAGGAAGGCAAGAAAGACAACATGAGCTTCTGCTGGAGCGTGCATCCGGGATATGGATTCAATTACAACACAGATGATGATTATAATGCCCTGATCAGAAAGTTCGAGCAGCTGTATGATCTTGGTGTCCGTCAGTTCGGTATCTCTTATGATGATCTGAGCGGTTCTTACAGCGGCCAGGATCACGCTGACCTGATCAACCGCGTCAACCGTGAATTCGTGCAGAAGAAAGGCGATGTCAAACCGCTGATCGTTGTCGGTACACGTTACTGCAACGGTTGGGGTCCAGATATGCAGACTTACTTCAAGCCGTTCTTCAGCTCTCTGGATGATGATATCGTCGTTATGTGGACAGGCGCCAATACGATGTCTGCTATCACGAAGGAAGCTTATGAGTGGCCGAAGACACAGACCGGCGTAGATAAAGATCTCGCCGCATGGTGGAACTATCCGGTCAATGACTATTGCGACGGCAACCTGATGATGTCCCCGTTAGAAAACCTGGACAATGATGTCGATAACCTGAGCGGTTTCTTCCTGAATCCGATGTCTCAGGCAGAGGCAAGCAAGGTCGCGATCTTCAGCGGTGCGGACTATTCCTGGAACATTGGCGATTTCGAACGTACTTCCAGCTGGAAGCGTGCCATCGCTGAACTTGTTCCGGAGGCCAACGAAGCATTTGAACGCTTTGCGGACAACATCTCTTATATCAAAGATGGATTTGAATTCGACGAATCCCGTTACTTAGTTGAAGATATCACCAACTTCCAGACAGCCCTGAAGAACAACATGGGCATCAAAGAAGCAGCTGAAGTGCTCAAAGCTGATTTCACCCAGATGAAAGAAGATGTCGCTTTGCTGCGCAACATCAACAACGCAAACTTGCTGGAAGAGATCACGATGCACCTGAATGCGTATGAGGCTGTCGCAGAAGCCGGAATCGCAAGCATGAATGCATTCATCGCCGCACAAGACGGCATCATCGATGACTGCCTGACCAACATCACGCAGACAGAGATCAAGCTGAATGAATCTGAGACTTATCAGATTGAAAGCCTGGAAACCAATGGAACAAAGATGAATATCGTTAAAGTTGGTGAAAAACGTATCAAGCCGCTCCTGCGTGACTCTATCTCCCAGATCAAAGACCTGCTCATGGATACGGTATTCCCGCAGGCAAATCCTGCTGTGATCGGTACGATGGAAGGCATCGATGAAGTTAAAGTGATTGCTGCGCAGGGCAACTACACCATCAACGATGTTGCTGGCACACTGAATGCCGAAGAATCCATCGGTATCCGTCTGCCGAAGGCCATGAAGGTCGGCAGCATCGCAACAGAGATCGGCACAGCAGAAGGACTGAAGCTGCAGTATTCGGTCAATGGTCATGAGTGGACAGATGCAGATTCACTGAACGCGGACATCAACACGACTGCTACTTATGTACGCATCCTGAATGACACAGATGCCGCAATCGAACTGAACCTGACTTCTCTGACAGTCAAACCGATCTACAATGTCGGCGTCATGAAGGCAGAAACTGACCTGGGTACTTATGAAGGTACGATGGCCAATACCATTGACGGCAATATCCATACGAAATTCTATTCCAGCGCCGGCGCAACGGTAGGCAGTTATGCCCGCGTCGATCTGGGCAAAGAGATCCCGCTGTATGATGTCTCCATCAACTATGCCGGAAACCCGAAGGGACCTGGACATGGCATCGATGGATTCGCAGCCACAAAGCTGGAGATCTCCACTGACGGAGTAAGCTGGACACAGGTCGGCGATATCATCAACGATGAGAACTATGTTGAGAAGACGATCGACGGACAGCTGGTCAATTCCGCAGATTACAACGCAGAAGGCCAGATGGCACGTTACATCCGCTTCACTGCTACAGAGGCAAGCGATAACTGGGTACAGATCTTCGAGATCATGTTCAATGAGAGCGAAGGCTCGCTTGGTGACGATACGATCGATATCGCTTCTTCCACATTTGAAGACGGCACGCTGTATAACCTGTATGACCGCGATCTGACGACTGCATTCGCACCGACTGCTGTCAAAGACGGCGATACGCTGAACTTCGACATGACGACGATCACCGATGTCGGCAACCTGATGATCATGCAGGACGCAGAGGCCATCAGCAACGCCGTTGTCAGCGTGAAGGGCGTAGACGGCACATGGAAAGAAGTCGGTACGCTGAATAAAGAACTGACGACGCTGGCCATCAATGACACGATCACTGAAGTCCAGCTGACATTCAACAGCGCAAATCCGGCGCCGGTCATCTACGAGATCATCGCACAGGAACAGAGCGAAGATCCGGGAGATCAGGAAACTGCAAGCGAAGCAGCCATCGCCGCACTGCAGAACATGGTCGACAAGGCCATTGCTCTGGGCTCTGATGATGCAGCATTGACTGAAGCCATCGCCAACGCACAGGCCGTGCTCGCCAAGGAAGCACCGACCGTGACAGAAGTCGTTACCGCACTGCTCAACCTGAGCGAAGCGATGCAGGATCTGGATCAGGAAGCATCTGAGGATGCCCTGAGAGCAGATATCCAGGCAACGATCGACTTCATCAATGAGAACATCCTGAACAACGTAGAAGGCATCCGCCCGACTAAGGTACAGGCGCTGAAAGACGCAGTCCAGGCCGCACAGACACTGGTCAATAACCCGGGTGCAACCGTAGATGAGCTGAAGGCAGCGAACAAGGCGATGACCAAGGCAGCACAGGAGCTGTGGGAGATCGTCTCCAAGGCAGAGCTGAACGCATTGATCGAAGCCGCAAACGGTTACCTCGATGGTGACTACACGACAGAAAGCCTTGACGCACTGCAGGCAGCGATCGAATCCGCACAGACCGTAGCGATCAATGACAATGCGACAACGGCAGAAGTCACAGAAGCCATCA
>ENA-OOWZ01001446-OOWZ01001446.1-human-gut-metagenome-genome-assembly--contig:-NODE-1446-length-11393-cov-2.779679_pt1 | contig 11393 bp, 9 predicted proteins | sample MGYA00241580_ERZ501329 | MGnify/ENA primary metagenome ERZ501329 (study PRJEB25962, sample SAMEA2042923) | human gut metagenome | biome: human gut; feature: human-associated habitat; material: faeces... | reverse complement strand
CATAGTTAATATATGTCTAAAGTGTGCTGATACGTAACAAAACTGCCAAACACTACCTCTCAAAATTTGCCTTCTGAATGCTTATTCTAAATAATAGCCTGCCTGTGCATTCCAGAGCTCTGCGTATTTACCGTTAGCCGACACAAGCTCGTTATGCGTTCCTGTCTCAACCAGTTCGGCGTTATCAAATACAGCGATTTCATCACAGAAGGCACAGCTTGAAAGCCGATGTGAAATATATATTGCTGTTTTGTTTTCAACAAATGAATTAAAATGATTGTATATTTCATTTTCAGCTATCGGGTCAAGCGCAGCCGTCGGCTCATCAAGGATTACTATCGGCGAATCCTTATATAATGCTCTGGCAAGTGCCAGCTTTTGTGCCTCACCACCGGAGATTTCCACACCTGACTTATCTAAATCCTTATATAGATAAGTCCTTTCTTTTTGCGGCATTTTCTCAATTCTATTCTTAATATCGGCTTTTTCAAGAGCAGAATAAAGTGAGCTTTCATCACATTTACTACTTGCCGAAATGTTATCTGCAACTGTCAATGATAAGAGCTTATAATCCTGAAACACAACTGAAAAAAGGCTGCTCAGACTTTCTCTTGTGTATTCTTTGATATTGATTCCGTTAATCAAAATTTCGCCATCGTCAATATCATACAAACGGCAAAGCAGCTTAATAAAAGTCGTTTTGCCACTGCCGTTTCTGCCGACTACGGCAAGCTTTTTGCCGTCACCGATTTTCAGGTTAATGTGCTTAAGGGCATAATTATCGCTCTTTGGATATTTAAACGAAACATTATTGAATTCAATCTCAAATCCGTCAGATGTATCAAGTTCGCGGTTGCCGTAAACCATTGTACTCTCGGCTTCGAGTATTTTGAAATAATCCGCGGCGAACGGCAAAATTTCTTTCAGCTTACCGAGTGTGTTGGCAAGCATCATGATACCGCTGATGATTTGCATAAATGAGCCGCAGTACAATACAAGCGAGCTGATACCGAACAAACCGAATAGGCCTTTGACGCCGATAAACAAATATACGCCGAACCCGACCGTTGCGCCGAGTATGGCAATAAATGAGCTCGATTTTGCTGTTTTCATTGAAATCCTTCGAAGCGTTAATTCACCGTCTGTCAGTATCTTTTGCGTTGCAATACTGTCAACCAAGCCCTGTTCCTTATACAGCCGAATCTCCTTGCCCGTTTTGTAATCACCTAAAATGTCGATGAAGAAATAGAAAATGCGGTCGAGCTCGGCGTACTTTTCGTTTGCTTCAAGATAAGATTTATTGATATTTGACGCAACAATCAATATTACCACCGCCATAATTGCAATTGATGCAACTATAGCAATGATAAACAGCGGCCTTTCAAAGAAAGTATCGCCCGTTTTGACAAATCCGACCTTCAGAAGAGGAATGATGATAATAAACGAGATAATCGTGGTCAGCACGCCTCGTGTAAATTGAAGCGTTGTCCACATATAGTACGGAAGTCTCGCCCAACGGCTCTTTCCCGCTTCCTCGTGACGATGCAAAAGCTCTTTAAATTCACTGTCATTCAGCAGCGCATAGTCCGCATTATACAGCTTTTCTTCAACCTTTTTGTTTTCAAGGTCAAGAAGCATCATCCTGTGAGTTTCATTGTAATTATTAAGGAAGGATGCCAAGAAAAAGATAATTACATTTAATCCGAGAACTAAAACTATATTTGACACAATCGTTTTAACATCCGCTTTTTGGGTCAGCAGGGTTATTAATCTTGCTGAAAAGTAGATGTTGATAAACGGCTTAATACTGTCAATTACCGCCTGAAAGGCAGTAGCGGGAAGAAGGAGGGGATCAAGGGAATTAACCTCACGATACATTCTTTTTATCAGCCTTGCTTTACTCATTCACAGCCACCCCCATTTCCCTGTAATACATACTCTGGGTTTGGTACATTCTGTAATAAGCCCCCTTCTTTGCCATTAACTCCTCGTGCGTGCCGCTTTCCGCAACAGCTCCGTCTTTGATAAACAGAATTCTGTCGCAGAAACGGGTTGAGGAAAGACGGTGAGAAATAAAGAAGGAAATTTTATCCTCGGTCAATTCATTGTATTTGAGATATAGCTCATTTTCGCTTATTGGGTCAAGTGCTGCCGTCGGCTCATCAAGAATCAGAACCGGCGCATTTTTATAAACCGCCTTTGCCAAAAGCAGCTTTTGCTTTTCACCGCCGGAGAAATCGGCGGCATTTTTATACACATCTTTCACCATCAAGGTGTTCTCTTTTTCGGAAAGGGAATTGATTTTGTCGGTGATGCCTGCCTTATCAAATGCGGCAAACAGGCGTTCTTTATCGTATGACTGTTCTGCGGTAATGTTTTCTGCTATCGTCATTGGCATAAAGCAATAATCCTGAAACACAGCGGAAAACAGATCGAAGTAGCTATCAGAGGAAAATTCTTTGCTGCTTCTGCCGTTAATCAGAATGTCTCCCTCACTCGGATAATACAGTCCGCAAAGGAGCTTAATCGCCGTCGTCTTTCCTGCACCGTTTTCACCAACGATAGCTATATTTTCACCCTTGTTTACCTTGAAGGACATATTTCGTATCGTTTCGGTATCGCTTGCCGGATAAGTGAAGAAAACATTGCTGAATTCAATTGAACGAACTTCGCCGAAGTCAACCTCCGGCTTACCCTCGCTTACGCTTTCTTCGACAAATTCACGGTACAACGCACAGTCCGTACAGCAACGAGAAATTTCCATGAAGCTAAAAACAAGATTCATTATCCAGTTAGAAAAACCCGTAATAATGCCAAAGCAGAAAATGAATTCTGAAACGGAAAGACGGTTTTTAAGCACCAGGTATGTGAGATATGCATAAGCGACCAGCTCACGAACAAGATTCAGCAAGGCTCTCACGCCGCTGATTGCAGCACTCTGCTTGGTGTATTTTGCATTAATGTGTTCAATCTGATAAATAAAATCCGCTGCAGTCTTTACCAAATAATCCGAAAAGCCGTACAGCTTAATATCCTTTGAAGCTTCGGCGTTCTTGGAAAGCTTGTAGAAATACTCGAATTTACCCGACAGCTTTGAGTAATTATCGGTTGTTTCGCTCTGCTTCGTCTTAAGGATTTTAAGGAGAAAGAACTCACATACACAGGTAAGGAGTATCAACAAAATCATAAAGTAATTGACTTTGTAAAGGAGAACGGAGGAGGCAATAACGCCGATAACGCAAACGAGAAAATGAGCGCACTGCTCCACAAAATCCGCACCGGAGAAAAAGCGCGCATTATAAAATGCTTCGGCCCGCTTTTGCTTTTCTCTGCCTTCAAAGCTTTCAATATTGACATAATCGGTTGTAAGTGTTTTACGGAACGCTGCAACGGCATAGCGCATACGAACTATTCTTGCGCCGCCTCTGACAAGCTCCTTCATAAACGGGTCAAGCCATATTGTCAGCGTTAAAAGGAGGCTCAAAAGCGCAACGATGACTGTCATATCACCAACGGTAACGCCATTATCAATAGCGTCAATCATTGCTTTCGGTATATACGCCGTAACTAACGGCTGCAACACTAATGCCGGTACCCAAAGGAAAAAGAATTTGAGGCTTTTTTTATCCCATTTCAGCCAATTGGAAAGCATATATTTGAAATTATCCTTCATTGCTTCTCTTCTTTCATTAAGTATTATAGATATTACTCTGCTATGTGCTCTGAATCGGTAATGACCGATATTTCACCTGAAAATCGATTAGTTGCCGACACTGTAAACTGCTTTGCCGGTTAAGAAATTTCGCCGGACAGCCCTAACAACGACTTCGCTGCTAAGCTCAAAGCATATAAGGCTGTCGTCTTCGGTAATATAAGTTGTAATATTAAAGCTTCGGATAACGCACCGTCGCCCGTTCAATCTAACACGGCTGTGCCTATTAGTGTCACGTACCGCGAAACGCTGCGTATCGGTACAAGCGAAGTTAATATATGTCAAAAAAGTACTGATACGCAGCAAAAGCCTGCCATACCGTTATCCTATCCTTTTAGCTATGGCGGCGGTTACGGCGCAAACCTCTTTTGCGCCTGCTATTTTCAGCATTTTGGCACACTCCGAAAGCGTGGAACCGGTGGTCTTTATGTCGTCTGCAAGAAGTATTGTTTTGCCGTCAAGATATGCAAACTCTTCCGCTGTCGCGAATATGCCGAATACATTACCGCACCGTTTGCTTCCCGGGAGAGTGTGCTGGCGCGGAACATCATAGAGCTTTACGAGCATCTCCCGACACGGCAAACACAGCTCCTCACCGAGCCGTTTTGCCAAAAGCTCGCTCTGGTTAAATTCCCTGTCGTGTTTTTCGGCTTTTGAAAACGGCACAAAAGTTATTATGTCAAATTTCTTTTCGCCGTATTGCTCTTTTACGGTTTTAGCCATATCCTGCGCGAGAGTACGTGCAACAAAATCCTTTCCCTCAAATTTCAGGCGGTGTATTGCGGTTTTGGCGGCACCCTCATAGTAAAACGGAGCGGCGACGGCGGAATATTCGTTTTTTGCCTGCTTACATGAGCAGTCCTCTTTGCTGTGACCGCAAAAACGGCAACACGGAGGCAAAATACGCGGCAGGGAGCTTTCGCAGCTTTCACAGACGTCTTTTTCCGGGACTATCAATTCTCCGCAGTATTTGCACCTTTTTGGGAAAAAGACGGAAAGAAGCCTATCCGCAAATTTAAGCAAAGTATTCACCTCCGCAAGCTCAGGCTTTTTTTATGTCAAACCAAAATACAACTCCGTCGTCCGTGTTTTCGGCACCGTATTTTTCGCCGTGCAGCTTTTGTATTGCACCGACTATCGAAAGGCCGAGTCCGAAACGCCCCTCTGCGCGTGAATGTGACTTGTCGGCGCGGTAAAAGCTTATCCATATTTTATCCATATCATCGCTGTCTATATGACTTCCGCTGTTGTATACGCAAATCCGTATGCTGCCTTCATTAGGGCTTTGCCCTTTATAGACTCTTATAATGTTGTCGCCGGAAACGTGTGAGCAGGCGTTCGATATGTAGTTGTTAAATACCATTCGTATTTTAACGCTGTCGCCGAGTCCGAAGCAGTCGCTCGGAATATCATTTATAAATTTGATTCCCTTGCTCTCAAATTTTAATCGGTTTTCTTCGCCGTATTCTTCGGCGGCTGCGCGAATGTCTATCTTATCCATACTGAGCTTGACGTTACCTGATTCATACATTGAAAGCTCGAGAAGCTGTAAAACGAGCATATTCATCTTGTGAGTTTCGCCGGTTATTATTTCACAATATTCCGAAGCACCTTTTGTGTCGCCGCTGTCGAGCATCAGCTTGGCACCCTCCGAATAGCCCTGTATTATTGAAATCGGAGTTTTCAACTCGTGCGAAACATTAGAGATAAAATCCTTGCGGATTTTGTCGAGCTGCTGTTCTTTCTCTATATCCTCCTGCAACCTGCGGTTTTTCTCGTTTAAATCGACAAGCGTGCTGTTGAGCGAATCGGACAGCTCGTTTATACTGCTTGCCAAAGTGCCTATTTCATCGTTTCCGCCGTATTCGCATTTCTTTGAGAAGTCCATATCTGCCATGCCGCCGGTGACGCTGCTCATTTCAATAAGCGGCTTTGTAAATTTCTTTGAGTAAAAATATATTGCAACAAGCGTGGCACAAAGAGCGAGTATGCTGGTTATAAGCATTACGTTTATGGCTGTATCGGCATATGAGTCTATCGTCGTTTTTTTGCTGTACATCTCAAGGTCTCCGCCGAATTTAAGACTTTTTCCGTAGACTATGAATTGCGTGTCGCTCATAGCGTTTTCCTGAATTTCAAAGAAAGAGCCGTCGGGGTTGTCATGTCGGTCCCTTATCACTATTTTACCTCCGGTTATACCGGTAGGCACGGCACCGTAGTAAAGGGGAGTGCCGTCCGACATATATACGTCTATGGTAACTCCGTTGTCTTTTTCGAGCAATGCGATTTTAGAGCTGTAATCGGCGGCGGAAACGTCGTAGGTGTCGATTTCCTCCGCAAGATACTGCATGGTACGCTTTTGATTGAGTATGTATATTGACGAGAGATACCATTTGTTGAGGGCGAGTATCAGCGTTACGGCAATAAGAACTATGGCTCCGACCTGTAAAAACAGCCGCAGCCTTATACTTATGAAGCGCTTACTCTTAGTCTTCTTGCTCATATTCACTCCTCTATCTTATAGCCTACGCCGTATACGGTATGTAAATGCTTTGTTCCCCAGTCGCCGAGCTTTGTACGAAGCCTTGCAACGTGAGAATCTACGGTTCTTATATCGCCGTCGTAGTCAAAGCCCCAAACATCGTCAAGCAGCTGTTCGCGTGAGTAAACTCTGCCCACAAAGCCGAGCAGCTTTATTAGAATACTGTACTCCTTAAGCGTCAGCGAAACGGCTTCGCCGTAGACCTTGACCTCGTGCGCGTCTTTGTTTACCGACAGCCCCCAAAGCTCGTCGGTGTCGGAGACAAATCCGCTCCCGGAGCGGCGCAAAAGAGCCTCCACTCGTTTCATAAGCACGGCCGGGGAAAACGGTTTTGTTACATAGTCGTCTGCACCGCTTTCAAATCCGGTTAATTGATCAAAGTCCTGACTTCTTGCCGAAAGCAGCATAATGGGCACGGCAGAGTGCCGTCTTATTTCCCTTGTCGCTTCCCAGCCGTCGAGCTCGGGCATCATAATATCCATTATTATGAGGGCGGTGTCCGGATTTTGGTTGAAAAGCTCTACGGCCATTTTGCCGTCCGCGGCCTCAAGCGGCGTGTGACCATCTTTAATCAGGAAATCGCACACAAGTCGCCGTATGAGCATTTCATCGTCTGCCACTATTATTTTTGCCATTATGACATCGTCTCCCGTTTCCTGCCGACATATCGGCGCAAAAAAAATAATCTCAAAAACAGCAGATGCCGTTACTGAGATTATTTTATCACAAACCGATAGCTTGTTTCAATATATAAGAGTTATTTAAGGTATTTACGAAGTCCCGTTTTGTTTATTGCTGCGCAAAGCGGCATTCCGGCGGCGTAGCATACCACGAGCTCGCCGAGACCTACAAATGCTGCCTGTATAAGAAAGCCCTTGAACGTAAAGCCCTCGGGCAAAAATACGGCTATTTCCGCCCCGACTATAACGGCGTTGAACACTACCGAAAAAACCGGCGCGAGAAGCGGCAGCCCCTTTACCTTGACCTTTCTCGTGAGATACGTAAATACGGCGGCCAAAAGCGTTGCTGCCGAGCCGCATATTATGTCCGTAATACCGTACGGACTTCCGAGGTTGGCCAAAATACAGCCTATTGTAAGCCCGGGTATTGCGGCCGGTGTGTATGCCGCAAGGACTGTCAGAGCCTCGGAAAATCTGAACTGTACCGCTCCGTAGGCAAGATTTACGGCGGATGCGGCATAGGTCAGCGCGGCATAGAGTGCGGCAATTACCGCACCGCAGACGAGAAAGTTAACATCTTTTTTCTTATTCATTTTTCAAACTCCTTAGTTTTGATTTGGGCATTTGCCCTGTCAGGCGGATCTCGAACTGACAACTTTGATTATGAGATTTTCAAAGCATTGAAATTGTATAATAAAAGAGCCTGCTCGTCAAGGAAAAACAAAAAGATTTTCCGTGAAACAGCTCAAATATTGACTTTTTCGCTTCCGTTTGCTATTGTTTTTATAAATAAAACGGTAAGGAGCGTTTGTCTTGAAAAATTACGTTCTCAAATATAACAAGCCTGCGGAGTATTCCGAAAACGGATGGCAAAACGAGGTTTTGCCCATAGGCAACGGCATGCTCGGTATGTGCGTATTCGGAGGTGTTTCCGAGGAGCATTTGCAGTTTAATGAAAAAACTCTTTGGACGGGAGGCCCGTCAAAGAGCAGAAAGGACTATATCGGCGGAAATGTCGAAAACAGCTATGAATACCTTGAAAAAATCAGAGAAGCACTGCGCCGCGGTGATAAAAAGGCCGTCCTTAAATTTAAGGATAAGCTTGTAGGCGTAAAGGACGGCTACGGGGCATATCAGAATTTCGGGGAGATAGTGCTCAAATTTCCTCACGGTGTTTTTTCGGATTATGAAAGACAGCTCGATATAACAAATTCCGTTTGCACGGTGAAATATAAGAGCGGCGAAGTTTCCTTTATACGCGAGTGTTTTGCGTCGCACAATCCGGCGGTTATCGCCGAAAATCACCGCCGATAAAAATGGTGCGTTGAACACCGAAATTTCATTTTTGGCGTCTCACGAGACCGACAGCATAAGAGTGCAGGATAATTCCCTGATTTTGTGCGGCAGGCTCTCGGATAATGACCTCGCATACTATGCGCGCCTTTGTGTTACAACGGATGGTGAAATGGTAAAAGGCGACGGTAAGCTCGCCATTAAAGACGCTTCATATCTTGTTTTTGCCCTCTCTGCCGGAACAAACTATAAAAACGAATATCCGAATTACAGAGGCGAATTGCCCGAAGGCAAAGTAAATTCCGCAATAGAAGAATTTTTGAAAAACGGCTATGACGAGGTTAAAAAAGCTGCGGTTGCCGAATACAAATCGCTGTTTGACCGTTTTTCATTTGAGGTTACAAGCTTCACAAGCACCGAATACACGGATAAACTCCTTTCTTCATACCGTGAAAACCCCGATTCAAAGGACGGGCGGTACTTGGAAGAGCTTTTGTGCCAATACGGCAGATACCTGCTTATTTCAAGCTCTGCCGAAAACGATGAGCTGCCTGCCAATCTTCAGGGCGTATGGAACAATTCCAATTCGCCTGCGTGGAGCTGTGATTATCATCTGAATGTAAATCTTCAAATGTGTTATTGGCATGCGTATGTCACGGGACTTTTCGGTGCGGCAAAACCGATGATACGCTATATGGAGTCGCTTCGTGAGCCGGGCAGAGTTACCGCGCGGTGTTACCACAATATCGTTTCCGATGAAAAAAATCCCGAGAACGGCTGGGTGTGCCATACTCAAAACACGCCCTTCGGTTGGACTTGTCCCGGTTGGGATTTCTACTGGGGCTGGTCTCCGGCGGCATCCTCGTGGATGATGCAGAATTGCTTTGATTATTATGCGTTTACCGAGGACACGGACTATCTTCGCTCCGACATATATCCAATGATGAAAGAAAATGCTGTTTTTTGGCTTCAAAATCTTGTTTACAGTAAAGAGCAGGACAGATATGTTTCGTCTCCGTCTTATTCTCCTGAGCACGGACCCATAAGTATAGGCAATACATACGAGCAGACCCTTATATGGCAGTTGTTTACCGATACGGAAAAGGCGGCAAGGGTTCTCGGAGACGACGACTTTGCGGCTGAGCTTGAAAAGGTACGTGTAAAGTTAAAGCCCATTACAAAGGGACGCTGGGGTCAGATAAAGGAATGGTATGAGGAGGACGAATGGTATAAGTCCTTGAAGCTCAGAAAGCTTAAATATAAGCTCCATTCCTGCCAAAACCGCCACAGACACGCATCTCACTTGCTCGGACTTTATCCCGGAAACGCGATAACCGATAAAACTCCCGAGCTTATAGAGGCTTGTAAAGTTTCTCTGCTTGACAGAGGCTTCGGCCAAAAGAGCGGCGCAAACGGATCGGGCTGGGGCAAGGCGAATAAGGTAAACCTTTGGGCAAGGGCAAAGGACGGCAACAGAGCATATTCAATGCTGCGTGAGCTTATAAACAAAAACATCGCGCCGAACCTTTGGGATTTCCATCCGCCGTATCAGATGGACGGAAACTGCGGATACACAAGCGGTGTCTGCGAAATGCTGTGTTACAGCTCCGATGATATTATAGAGCTTTTGCCGGCACTCCCCGAGGAGTGGAAAAACGGCAGCGTAAAAGGGCTTTGTGCCCGCGGAGGATATTCTCTTGATTTCACGTGGGAAAACGGCGAAATAAAGAGTCTGTCGGTATATTCGTCCTGCGGCAAAAAGACAGCACGCATTAAAACGGGCGATGAAATCAAAACGGTGAAAACGGTCGGTTAAAAGCGCCGAAAATTTGCTCGTTGTATTTTTGAAAGGATTTGAAAACAGTGAAATATCTTGTTATAGGTGTCGGCGGAACGGGAGGCGCAATAGCCGCATATCTTACAAAAGCCGGAATAGATACAACTCTGATTGCGAGAGGCAAAAATCTGTCGGCTCTCAGGGAAAACGGCATTACTCTGAGCCTTGATAACAACGAATACACAAATGCCGTAAAAGCCTTTGATATGAACGGTTTTGAGAATGCTGTGAAATCCGGCGCAGCTCTTTCTCCAGATGTTATTTTTGTGTGCGTAAAGGGGTATAGCATTACAGACACAATACCGTTTATAAAAAGCGTATCCAAGCCCGAAACCGTGGTAATACCGATACTCAATATTTACGGCACGGGCAGACATATGCAAAAAGAGCTTCCCTCTCTTACGGTGACGGACGGGTGTATATATGTTTCCTCAAGTCTTGTCTCTCCGGGGAAAATACATATGTACGGTTCGATTTTTCGTATAGTTTACGGGCTGCCTTCGCACAAAAAGGATGATTCGCGGCTTATAAAAATCGAAAGCGACTTAAAACTGGCAAACATAACGCCGGTTTTTTCCGATAATGTCGAAAAGGACACTCTCCAAAAATTTTCATATGTTTCGCCTATGGCGGGATGCGGTCTGTATTTCGGAGCAAATGCCGCCGAGATGCAAAAACCGGGAGCGGAGCGCGAGCTTTTTTCTGAGCTTATCTCCGAAATTGAAACGCTTGCGGCTGCAATGGGAATAAAATACGAAAAGAGCCTTGTAAAAATAAATCTCGATATTCTTGACGCTCTGTCGCCGGACGCCTCCACCTCTATGCAGCGCGACATTGCTGCCGGTAAGCAGTCGGAAATAGACGGTCTTATATATGAGGTTGTGCGCCTTGCCGATAAGTACGGACTCTCTCTTCCGGCTTACCGTAAAATATCCGAGAAATTTCGGCTTGACGGACTTAAATAATGAAAAGCCGCCGAAGCTTTTCACGGTTGACGAAACAGAGGGTTTGTAGTATAATTTTTCCTAATATATTATTTTGAAAGGAGTCCACAAATCATTATGGACGACGCAGGACCTGCGAGTATTATTCTTAAACTTTTTTTACTATTTATTCTTATTTTGATCAACGCTTTCTTTGCAATGTCGGAGATAGCTATCATTTCGCTGAATGACGCCAAGATGGAAAAAATGGCGGAGGACGGCGACAAAAAGGCAAAACAGGTATTAAAGCTTACCAAAAACTCCAGCAACTTCCTCTCGACCATTCAGATAGGCGTAACCCTTGCCGGCTTCCTTACTTCGGCTGTCGCGGCTCAGAACTTTGCGG
>ENA-OOWZ01001440-OOWZ01001440.1-human-gut-metagenome-genome-assembly--contig:-NODE-1440-length-11432-cov-2.513404_pt1 | contig 11432 bp, 9 predicted proteins | sample MGYA00241580_ERZ501329 | MGnify/ENA primary metagenome ERZ501329 (study PRJEB25962, sample SAMEA2042923) | human gut metagenome | biome: human gut; feature: human-associated habitat; material: faeces... | reverse complement strand
ATGCGAACAAGGCGTGCCTTATAAAACCCGAGCACATTCGGTCTTTTAGTCAGCGAATAATATACTCCGAGCCCGGAGAGGAAAAGAAAAATATCGACTCCGTAAAAGCCGATTCTGTGAATAAACCATCCGACTTCGGTGGCGAATTTCAGCGGTATGTGAAAATACATTACCCACAGTATGGCAAAGCCCATCAAAAAACCGCGATATTTGCTTAGTGTGCCGTAAGTCAAGCCAACCACTTCCTGTCCATTTTTCACAATAGTAACATGAATTAACACCCATTTCAATATAAAATGAATTAGTTCTGCTTTTTCTCTTTTATTTTTTTGTTTAATGTGATAAAATTTTGTTGTTTAAAAAGACAAGAAGGAGTGCTGTATGAAAACTGAAAAAATAAGAGAGTCGATACTCGGCGGCAAGACATCGCTCGGTATTGAACTCGGTTCAACAAGAATCAAGGGTATACTTGTTGACGAAAACAACGAAGTCATCGCGGCGGGCGGTTATTCATGGGAAAATAAGCTCGAAAACGGCATCTGGACATATCATCTCAACGATGTTTGGACGGGTATGCGCGAATGCTACAGAACCCTTGCCGATGATGTAAAAGAAAAATATGATATCGAAGAGGAAGATTTCCTCTCGGCAGAATTAGAGATTGTGCCGGCAGGAAAAGCCAGAGAGTGTGGACTGGATAACAGTATGATTCTGGCATATGGACAGGATGACAGAGTGTGTGCATTCACTTCGTTGTTTGCAATACTGGAAGCAGAAGAGGTTACGAGAACTGCTTGCTGTCTGTTGGTTGACAAGGAAGAGATTGGAAGTACGGGTGCGAGTGGTATGACATCCAGGTTTTTCGAAAATGCAGTTGCGGAATACATTCTTTTGAATGAAGGGATTGAATATAATGACATTGTTCTCAGAAGGACGCTGGCAAATTCCAAGATGCTCTCATCTGATGTAAGTGCGGGATTTGATCCGATGTATGAGGATGTATATGAGAAAAAGAATGCGGCCTTTCTTGCATGTGGACCGGTATTTAACAAGTATACAGGTTCGGGAGGAAAGAGCGGTTCCAATGATGCCAATCCGGAATACGTGGCTCAGTTAAGAAAGATCATGGAAGATGCAAAGGTGCATTTCCAGACAGCAGAACTTGGTCGTGTTGATGTAGGCGGCGGAGGAACGATCGCTTATCTGATGAGTGTGTACGGCATGGAAGTTATCGATAGCGGTGTGGCAGTCCTTGGAATGCATGCACCGTGGGAGACGACGAGCAAGGCAGACATATATGAAGCAGTAAGATGCTATGAAGCATTTTTAAAGGCAGAGTTTTAGACAACAGACTGAAAATAAAAATGAAATAATAAAAAATGGCACAACGGGGTGTAGTGAATAAGCCTTGTTGCGCCATTTTTTTATGAGTGATTATAGATCGCGGTTTCGCTCTTCTGCCTCGTAGACAGCATCGGTAATTCCTTTTATGGAAGATGCATAAGCGGAAGGTGACATGCCGGTTGCAAGACGGAACTGCTTGGAAAAATATGGCAGTGAGCTGTAAGAAAGAAAATAAGCAATCTCGGTAAGGTTCATAGAACCGTCACGGATAATGTCTTTGGCACGCTGAATCTTCATTTGGTTGAAATAGTCGATCACACCACAGTTTAGTTGTTCATGAAACAGTAACTGAACGGCAGAACGGGACATAGAGAATTCATTGCAGATGTCTTTTACCGTCAGCTTTTCGCAGATGTGATATTCGAGGTATTTCAGAATTTCGCTGAGGCGTTCCTGCTCTGCAGATTCTTCCTCGGGAGAAGACTTATGCTGTATAGAGGCGCCGCTCTCTTCCTGATGTTCACGGATCAGGGTGATCAGAAACATCTCAAGATAAAGGAGAATCATCTGCTGGGAGCCAAAAGGTGCATGTTTCTTTAACTGTACCTGTTCGACCGAAGGAATGTGCATAGGCGTTGCAAGCGTATGCCGGCCTTCCGTGATGATTCTGGAGATCATGGCCCGTTCTTCCATACTGAGTGTAAAGCTTTTATTTACGAAGAAAGACATGGCCTGCGAACTGGAAGTGAAAGACATGGCGACCAGATTGGGTGAATCTTTCCCGATGGACTTAATGGCATGGAATTCATTTGGCTGGTGAAAGATAATGTCACCGGTATAAAGAGTTGTCCAGGTATCATCGGCACGGACTGCAACGGTTCCTTTGTCGACATAAAGAAATTCCCAAAAATTATGTGACTCGCCTTTGAATTCGAAATTTTTCATATATTCAAAATAGTGCAGTGTGATGATTGCATCAATGTCGATGGAATGCTGCAATTTGGTTTTTACATAAGTCATAAGCGTCCCTCCAGGCTTATATTATAACAACTTGTGGATGATATGACAATAAGCATGGACAATATGTCAAGCAATCTTGTGCAGAATACAATATAATGAACGAAAAGGAATAAGAAAATTAGCGAATTTGCCAATGAAAGGTGGTTCATATGTTGGAGGTAAAGACTAACACAATACAACTTAGAATGGATGATAATAATCTAAAGTTTTCGTTCGGGAAAGGGGATACCGAATGGAACTGGACAAGTGAGTACCGTCCGAAAATGGAATGCAAAGAAGGAACCGTTTATTTTGACGAAGCACTGGAAATCCATCACGAACTGGTACAGAACGGAATCGGAAAGGGAATCCGCAGTTCATTTGCCGGATTTGAGATAGAAGGAAAAAAAGTTCCATATGCATTTGAAACTTATGCATGGATTGAAGAATGTACAGAAGACATTTTCTTTGAATGGATTCCGATTTGTGAGGAAGGGCTTGCGGTGGAAAAATTGTTCTGGCCGGGAGAACTGGAATTGGAAGAAAAGAGAAAAGACTGGTATACGCTCCTGAATATGCAGCAGGGAGTGATGATTCCGAATGACTGGGAGACAGAACTAAAGGATATCCCGTTTGATGGATTCTTTGAGACAGCCGGAGGATATATGCCTTGGTTCGCACAGTTTAAAGGTGGAAATGGATACATTGCGATCTGTACTACACCATGGAATGCAGGATATCAGGCGGAGCATCCTCAGAACGGACCATACACACATGTCAGTGTGAGATTTGAGCCAAGTCTCGGAAGGATGGATTACAGAAGAATTGTACGATATACATTGATCGAAGATGGTGACTATAACGATGCATGTAAGATCTACCGGCAATATGTAAAAGAACAGGGCAATTTATGTACGCTGAATGAAAAGGCAGCAAGAGTTCCTTCGGTTAATGATCTGATCGGATGCAGTTTTATACATAAAGGGATTAAGACATTTGTCCAGCCGGAATCAGACTTTTTTGATCCGGAAAATCCGGAAAAGAATAATAACCTGACATCATTTGCGGTCAGAACCAGAGAAATGAAAGAACTTCACGAACTGGGAGCCGGTAAACTATATCTTCATCTGGATGGATGGGCAGAACCTGGATACGATAATAATCACCCGGATTATACACCGGCTTGTGAAGAAGCAGGTGGATGGAAGGCAATGAAAGAATTGTCGGATACTATGAAAGAACAGGGGGATCTGTTCGGGATCCATGATCAGTACCGTGATTATTACTTTTCGGCAGAAAGTTTTGACGAAGACTATGCCTGCAGACTGCCGGACGGAACAATTCCGACACATAAGAGATGGGCAGGCGGGCAGCAGTCATATCTGTGTGCAACACAGGCTCCACATTATGTACAACGTAATTTTAGTGAACTGGAAAAGAACCAGATTCATCTGGACGGAGCATATTTGGATGTGTTCACCTGTAACGAAGGAGATGAGTGCAATAATCCGAGACATCGTATGACAAGAAGGGAATGTTACGACTACCGGGCAAGATGTTTTGATTATCTGATGTCAAAAGGAATCCTTCCAAGTTCGGAGGAAGTCAGTGACTGGAGCGCAAGAAGCCTGGTGTTCTGTCATTACGCACCATATGATTTTATGCTTCGCAAACCGGGAAGTCCGAAACACGGAATACCGGTACCACTGTTCAATCTGGTATATCATGACTGCCTGATCGAACCATGGATGATGGAAAAGATAGATGATACCGAAGATTACATGCTGTATGCTTTACTGAATGGAGGTGCACCATATCTGATCCGTGATGGAGTATATCCGGATTTTGACGGTTCCTTTGAAGGAAATGTTAAGATGCATATCATGGAGGACATCAAGAGATGTAAAGTGGTGACGGAACTTCACAAAAAGGTTGCAAAATGCGAGATGGTAAGCCATGAAATGGTGGATGGCAATCCGGAGATCCAAAGAACGATGTTTTCGGATGGCACAAAGGTAACCGTTGATTTCGGGAAACAGATTTATAGCATTGAAATGTAAGATACACTAATACAAATAAAGGAAGGCGGATGAGAAAGATGAGCAGACAGATGACGGTTGCAATTGCAGGTCTCGGAAGCAGAGGAAGAGATACTTATGCAAAAGCTGCAAAAATGTATCCGGATAAGATGAAAATCGTAGCCATTGCAGATATTGATCCGGAAAAAGTAAAACTGACGGCAGAAGAATATGACGTCCCGATGTCACACTGTTATGAAAGTGCCGAAGACATGTTAAAGGAGGAAAAACTTGCGGATGCGATGATCATAGCAACACAGGACAGACAACATGTGGGTCAGGCTATAAAAGCTTTAAAGAAAGGGTATCATCTGCTTCTTGAAAAACCAATTTCACCGGATCTGGGTGAATGCAGAAAAATATCCGAAGTGGCAAAAGAATGTAAAAGAGAAGTGGTTGTCTGTCATGTTCTAAGATATACACCAATCTATCAGAAGGTGAAAGAAATCCTGGATGCAGGAACGATAGGTGATGTGATCTCGATCATGGCGATTGAAAATGTCGGATGGTTTCATCAGGCACATAGCTTTGTCAGAGGCAACTGGGCAAATTCAGATGAGACAAGCCCGATGATCCTTCAGAAATGCTGTCATGACATGGATCTGTATCTGTGGCTTGCAAATAAGACATGCAGATCACTTACATCCTATGGAGAGCTGAATTATTTCAAAACGGAACATGCACCGGAAGGTTGTACAGACAGATGTCTGGAAGGATGCAAAGCGAAAGATAACTGCATCTTTGATGCGGAAAAGATTTACCTGGATCATAAAAGAATCGGATATAGAAATGGTAACAGAGAATGGCCACTGGATGTAATTGTTCCATCCGGACCAACAGAAGATAAGATAGAAGAAGCTTTAAAAACCGGACCGTATGGAAGATGTGTGTTCCATTGTGATAATAATGTTGTGGATCATCAGGTGATCAACATGAATATGACAGATGGGACAACGATGAGTTTTACGATGTGTGGTTTTACTTATGAGACTTCCAGATATGCCAAGTTCATGGGAACCAAAGGTGAACTGATCGTAGATATGCAGCCGGATGAAAAGGAAAGCAAGATATGGATTGAGCATTTTGATCCGGAGAGAACAAAAGAAATTATCAATGTTGCAGAACTGTCAGAAGATTTTTCGGGACACGGCGGTGGAGATAACCGGATGGTGGAAGAATTTTTGGATATTATAAGTGGAGAGAAATCGGAAAGTACTTATATTACTTCGCTGGACAGATCGTTGCAAAGCCATTATTGTGCACTGGCGGCGGAATACTCCAGATTGCATGACGGAAAGCCGGTAGATATTGAAACATTTCGATAGAAAGAAAACCAATATATGTGTTCAATGCCGGGAGTGGCGGAGAACTTCATATAAAACGTAACCAAAAGATAAAGAAAAGAGAAGGAGTGAACATTATGAAAAAGAACATGAGAAAAGTAGCAGCTCTGGGACTTTGTGTAGCCCTGGGTGCAACGATGCTGACAGCATGTGGCGGAAGTAAAGGCAAAAGTGCTTCCGGAGGAAAGACAGAATTAAATTTTGGTATCTGGGATGAGAATCAGAGACCGGCTATGGAGAAAATGGTAAAGGCATATGAAAAAGAAAATTCAGATGTCAAGATCAATATCCAGTTAACACCATATAAAGGTGGGGAATACTGGACAAAACTTGAAGCTGCAGCAAGTGGCGGAAAAGCTCCGGATGTATTCTGGCTGAACGTTCTTCATCTGGACTCATATGTAGAGGGAGGAATCCTGGATGATCTGACAGATAAGATTAAAGACTCAGATATTAAGGACAGCTATTCTGAGACACTGGTTAATAACTATGTCCGTGATAAGAAGAACTATGCTGTGCCGAAAGATTTTGATACCAATGCATTGTGGTATAACAAAGAAATCTTTGACAAGTGCGGAGTTCCATATCCTACAGATGATATGAGTTATGATGATCTGGTTGCAACTGCTAAGGCATTAAAAGACAGCGGAAAACTTGGAGACGGTGTATATCCGTTTGCCTGCCCGGTTGATTTCCAGACATGGTATTATCAGACCGTCTATGCAAATGGCGGATATATCTTAAGTGATGATAAGAAGTCTACAGGATATGATGATCCTAAGACACAGGAAGGTATCCAGTGCTGGATCGATATGTACAAAGAAGGATTATCTCCAAGTGCATCAGCTCTTTCAGAGACAACAGCAGATGCGATGTTCGAGGGTGGACAGCTTGCAATGAACTTTGCCGGATCATACATGGTTCCAGAGTATGCAAGCAATGACGCAATCAAAGATAAGGTTGATTGTGTAGAGATTCCGACATTCAACGGAAAAGAAGACAACTGCATCAACGGACTTGGATATGCAGTGTTTGAAGGAAGCAAGAATAAAGAAGCAGCGGAAGATTTCGCTATCTGGCTTGGAAGCAAAGAAGCTCAGGAAATCCAGGGAAAAACAGGTGTTGTAATCTCTGCAAGAACAGATGCACAGAAATGCTTTGCAGAAGCTAATTCACAGTACAATCTTGCAGCTTACACAAATCACGCTGATGAAGCATATCCACTTCCGGTATGTACGAAAGCAGCAGAACTGTATGATCTGGAAGCAACAGAACTTCAGAAAGCATATAATGGAGAGAAATCACTTTCAGATGTCTGCAAGGGTCTGACAAAACAGGCAGATAAGTTACTTCAGGAATAATAGTAAGAAACAGGTGAAAAGATATGGCTGAAGGTAAATCAAAAACAGGCGTAGTGAAAAAACGGGCGAGTAAGAGAGAGAAGAAGGATTGGATTGCGGCGTATATATTTATTGCGCCGGTTACCCTCGGCCTTCTGGCGTTCTATATCTGGCCATTTATCCAGAATATCTGGTTTAGTTTTAACGAAGTAAGTAAATTTAATGTCGCAACTTTTTGCGGTCTGGCAAATTACCAGAAATTATTTCATGATGGCGAAGTATTGAAAACATTCGGAAATACATTGAAGTACGTTGTGGTTACGGTTCCGGTTGGATTGTTCTTATCAATACTGATCGCAGCTCTTCTGACTCCAAGATTAAAGGTACCTCTATCTACCGTACATTGTATTTCTTACCATCCGTAACCATGGCAGCAGCTGTTGCCATGGTATGGAAATGGATCTACAACGAGAAAATGGGTATCTTAAACAGTGTGATCCGTGCACTGGGTGGAAAAGGTATCGGCTGGCTGACAGATCCGAAAATTGCATTATATAGTGTTATGATCGTAGGTCTCTGGATGTCGGTCGGATATAACATGATCATCCTGCTTGCAGGTATGCAGGGAATTTCAAGATCTTATTACGAAGCAGCACAGATTGACGGAGCAGGACCAATTCAGTTATTTTTTAAGGTAACGATTCCTCTTCTGACACCAACGATCTTCTTCGTGATGATCACATCCATCATCAGTGGATTCCAGGTGTTCGATGTCATTTATATGATGATCGGAAAAACGAATCCGGCATATGCAAATACGCAGACGGTTGTTATGTTATTCTACCGTCAGGCATTTGATTATGGATACAAAGGCTATGCAGCAGCAATTTCAATTCTGATCTTTGCAGTAATCATGCTGGTAACAGTGATTCAAATGATCGGTCAGAAAAAATGGGTAAATTATGATTAAGAGAGGAGGAGAAGAAAAATGAAGAGTAAAAATTCAAGAAAAATAATTGTACATATCTTACTTCTCCTTGGAATTACGATCACGGTATTTCCGTTTGTGTGGATGATCCTGACTTCTTTTAAGACAGTCGGAGAGGCCATGCAGATACCGCCGACCATTTTCCCGAAGAAGTTTCTGACAGATGCGTACTCATCTATCGTAACAGCACTTCCGTTTGGAAGAGTATATTTGAACACAATTATATCAACTGTGGTAACAACTGTTGTACAGGTGCTGTTCTGCTCTATGGCAGCTTATGCATTTGCAAGAATCGAATTCCCGTTTAAGAATGCGATCTTTGTACTGGTGTTATCTGTACTTATGGTACCGGGTCAGATATTCCTGATCCCACAGTACCGGATTGTTCAGAGTCTTGGACTTCTGGACACGATACCGGCATTGTTCCTGCCAAACTTATTCAGTGCATTTGGAACATTTCTTCTGAGACAGTTCTTTATGTCATTGCCGAAGGAACTGGAAGAAGCGGCGTTGCTGGACGGTTGTAACCGTTTCCAGATCTTTGGAAAGATCATGCTTCCGCTTACAAAAGCAGGTATCGTATCGCTGGTAATCTTTACAGCGAAATTTGCATGGAATGATTTCATGTGGCCATTGATCGTTAATACGTCTATGGAGAAGATGACACTTGGTCCTGCTCTTTCGACATTACAGGGACAGTATACAACCAAGTATCCAATGCAGATGGCAGGAGCCGTAATGGCGGTTATCCCGATTATTGTATTGTTCTTCGTCTTCCAGAAACAGTTTATTGAAGGTGTGGCACAGTCAGGAATCAAGGGCTAGAATATGAATAGTTATAAGAGGATGAGATAGCAGGTCTTGTCCTCTTTTTATATGAAATAGAGACCATCCGTTATGTCAATAACAGGATAGTCTCTTATAGTTTTTACAATTATTCTATATTGTCCGGGGATTCCGGCTCATATTTTTTGAATATCCGGTCAAACAGAATACTGTAGATAAATGCTACTACAGAGAATCCGCAGATCCCGCTGATCACAACGACCAGAGCAAATGTCTTAACAGAGCAGGCGCATAAGTACAGGATCAGTCCGGTGATCACCAACATTACCAGTGTATACGGCAGGTGTCCGAATGTCATAAAAACTGCATTTTTTAACGCCTGTGTTGTACTGCACACAAAATGTGAGATGATCGGAAAGACATATAAGAATACAGATAATGCAACGAGACATACACACCAGAGGAGAATGCGTATCACTGCAAACAGTGTTGTATTCTGTGAATTGATGATGTAAAAATCCATTCCAAGAAAGATAAAGACCAGAATGGAAAATACCCATATCAGTGTACCTTGTTTAAAATTCTGACGGAATGATTTCCAGAAATTCTGCCAGATGTAGGGGTCCTCACCACGAACCATTTTCAGTGTCACATAGGAAAGTGCGCTGGTGGATGCACCGATGGTGATGATCGGAACACAACTGAAGATAAAGATCAGGTTCAATAGGATCAGATCAAATATTTTTGCGATGAACTCCATAATAGGGTTATCAGGATTAAAAAAACGACTCATGACATATGTCCTCCTGGGAAGTAAAAAATACTAAGTTGTAGTTTGCTGCTTTGCATTCAGATGCAAAGTGACAGAAGTATGATTTGGGATACTGTTAATGGAGAGACCATAATTATTTCCTTCATAAAGTCTTATCTTATTATGGATATTGATCACACCGATATTGTCAGAGGTTTCGGAAGATGAATTGTTAATAAATGTGATTTCCTCTTCCAATTTTCGAGTCAGATCGTACAATTTTTCTTTGGAAAATCCGACTCCATTATCTGTGACAGTAATATACAGATCATCTTCTGATCTGGTAGTCTTTATAGTGACGATGCCGCCTTCCTCAATCTCATCCAGACCGTGGAAAATAGCATTTTCTACAATTGGCTGCAGAATCATTTTTGGAATCAGGCAGTCTTTTGTATTCTCAGAGACTTCCAGTTTATAAGTGATCCTTCCCTGAAAACGAACTTCGATCATATACAGATATTTGTCGATGATATTCAATTCATTTTCCAAAGGAACAAGAAAAGCACCTTTGATAGAATAGCGGAACAAATCTGCCATATTTGTACAGATTTGTGCGACTTCCGGAATATCATGCATCAGAGAAATCCCACGCATACATTGTAACATATTATAGAGAAAATGTGGGTTGATCTGGCTTTGATATGCATAAATTTGCGTCTGCTTTTTATTTAGTTCCATCTCGTAAATTCGCGCCTGTGATTCAATGTCACGCTGGTTCAGAGAAGAAATCCTGTCAAGCATATGGTTCACATGAGAAGTGATGGAGCCAATTTCGTTTTTTAAATTTGTCTGAAGGTGTAGTTCATTATTTTTATAGTCAAGATTTTCGATCGTTTCATTCAGTTGATGAATCGGATGGATAATCAGGTGTTGTACAGCAAGAATAACTAACAGTATGTATACAAGAAGCAGAATCGCAAGTGAGAGCAGGAGTTGAGATTCCTGACCCTGTAAAAGATGAATCTGTCCGTTATAAGCGATGGCAGTGATATCCAGATTACTATTGGAAAGTTCCATGGTTTTTTTGAAGAATTCAAAATTATTCCGTGCCGGGATATGTCTTCGGGCAACGGCATTAGAATACAATATCTGATTGGTAGTCCGGTCAGAGATTGTCAGTGAAATATCTGTGGATGTATTTACCAGTTTATATAATGCATCAGTTTTGCAGATGATGGCGATGTTGCCAACGTATTTTCCAAAGTTTTCGGAAAATGAAGTAAGATATATCGGTGCAAAATACATCATGTAAGGGGTGTCGGTTGCGGGCTGTATGTAAAAATGAAAATAAGAGGCTGTATCATTCCGGCTGTCTTGAAATTGATTTACAACAAAATCTTCCATATCAGCAGGAATGTAGCTGATCAGACTTGTTACAGAAGTCTGATCCCACATAAGGATATCTATCAGTCCCGGAGTGTAAGACTGCGCCATGCCAATCAGCTCGGAGTAAGACTGCCGCTGGAGCTGATGAGAATCAGAAGATGAACTTTCAAGATATGCCTGTGTTTCTTTTTGAGATGAAAATACAGTGGCTGTTTTCTTCATACTGGTGGTCATGGAAGAGACATTTACATTAATATTTTCAAGTGTAGAGATACAATAGTTCTTTAATTCCTCATTCTGACTCTTGTGCAGATGGATAATGATACAAAAGTTAATTACGAGAATAATACAGACCGGAATTAACAGAAGTGCAATAAACTGGCGGGAAAGCGATTTTTTCATAAGTATCAAACCTCG
>ENA-OOWZ01001436-OOWZ01001436.1-human-gut-metagenome-genome-assembly--contig:-NODE-1436-length-11444-cov-2.328211_pt1 | contig 11444 bp, 11 predicted proteins | sample MGYA00241580_ERZ501329 | MGnify/ENA primary metagenome ERZ501329 (study PRJEB25962, sample SAMEA2042923) | human gut metagenome | biome: human gut; feature: human-associated habitat; material: faeces... | reverse complement strand
AAATAATTAAAGTTAAAAAAATATATTTTTGCAATATCCTTGTACATTTTTTGCCATTTTTAGTATCAAAAAATGTACATTTTTAAATATTTTTTTATATTTTTACATTAAATATATTAAAATATTATATTTTTTTAATATATTTATGATAAAATAAAGAAAAGGAGAATGATAAATATGAATTTAAAATATTTCAGAAAAGCAATACTATTAATACACGGCTTTGCCGGAGGCAATTATGACTATGGAGAAATAGGAAATGACTTAGAACTATATAGCAATTTTGATGTATATACATTTACCCTACCAGGTCATGAAAAAATGATAATAGATAAAGTAACAAGAAATGATTGGATAAATAAAGCCGAAGAAGAAATAGAAAAAATAATCAATAATGGTTACCGTGAAATATATATTATCGGCCATAGTATGGGAGGAGTTATAGCTTCTTACTTAGCAAGTAAATATAAAGAAGTAACAAAGTTAGTTTTAGCAGCTCCAGCCTTTCATTACTTAGCCTTTAATGGTGATAAAGTAGACGTAGCAAAAAGCATAAAAAAATTACCCAAATTATTTAAAAACTATAAACCAGAAGAAGTATTATCCAGATTCTTCAAAATACCAATACCAACCATTAGAGAATTCATGCTTTTAGTAGAAGAACACACAGGTGATGTAAAAAATATAACCTGCCCAACACTAATAATACATGGAGATAAAGATGACATCGTACCAAAAGATTCCGTATTATATGTATATAATACTATAGCAGCAAAAAGCGTTACCCTAGTAGAAATCAAAACACTTACTCATGATTTATTTATTAATAATAGATATGAAGAGGTAAAAGAATTAATAACAAACTTTCTTAGAAAAAAACCAAAATTTGGAAAATATACCAAAAAAATATGATTATATCAAAATAATCATATTTTTTATACCCTTTTTCCTATTATTAATAAATACTTTTTATCATACTTTGCATAATCACTATGTGTACTACAAGTCTGAAGTAATAAAATCTCATCATCAGCACTAACATCTACATTAGTATCATACATCGACTTACTCTTAAGTTTATTCAAATGTTCCAAATAATCACTATCATTAGCAAAGTTAATATTCATATAAGTAAAATCACTATACTCCACAAATACCGAAAATATCTCATATTTTTTCTTAACATTATTTGTAGTAACATAAATATATTTATGATCATCATAATAATTCTTATCATAATAATTCTCTAATATCTTAAAAGGCATATCTACACGTGAAGAATTATGACCAAATATCAAAAGCTTTTTACTATTATCTATATCAACCCTATAATCCAAATAAATAGATCCCATATAATTATCTTCTTTATCAGGTGTATGATTCAAATAATACTCATTATCTTCTCCCTGCATAATAGGAGCACTATAATCCGTATTATCAAAAGATAAAATACCTACCACATCATCATTATTATACTTTTCCTTTAACTCATTTATTTCTTTACTATAATCAGTAGGATTAGTAACTTTATTATTTCTCTCAACATCAAAATCAATTTTCTTATCATTCTTATTATAAAACAAATATACCATTACCATAATAATAAATAAAACAAATAAACTAATAACTAATATTATCTTTCTTTTTTTCATAAAAATCTCCTTGGCTAAGTATTATAGCATTATTTAACATATTGTCAAGCATTAACATTATGTAATAATCATAACTATTTTAAACTAAGTTTATCATATACTTTATCAAATATCTCATTAAATTTACGTGCCTCATCTTCTGTATTCTTACAAGATAAACTAATTCTAATACTAGAAGATGCAATATCATTATCATGATATATAGAATAAATAGCATTAGACAAAGAAGAAGTAGAACAAGCACTCTTAGTAGATAAATAAATACCTTCTTCTTCCATAGCATGAATAAAAGTTTCAGGCTTAATTCCCTTCAAACTAAAATTAATTATATAAGGAATACTATTTACAGTACTATTAATATGTATATCATCATATTTATTTAAATTATCTTTAATAATATTATTAATTTTACTAACATATTCATAATTACTATCAACATTAGGAATAACAAGTTCCAAAGCCTTCATTAAACTACATATCAAAGGTAAAGCCGGTGTACCACTACGAAAATCAGTAGTACTCTTTCCACCATGTATTAAATTATCAATAACAATATTATCCCTTTTTATAAGCAATCCAATACCCTTCATACCAAATATCTTATGAGCAGACATACTCATAAAATCCATATCACTAAAATCTATATTTACTTTTCCAATAGCCTGTGTAGCATCAACATGAAAATAACATTTAGGATATTCTCTTACTATTCTGCTTATTCCTTTAATATCTTGCTTAATACCAAGTTCACTATCCACCATAGCAATAGACACCAAAATAGTATTATCATTAATAAGTCTCTTCAAATCATCAAGATCTATCATACCATCAGACTTAACCTTTACATAATCAATAACAAAGCCTTTCTTTTCTAAATATTTACATGTCTCAATAATAGAAGAATGCTCTAAATAACTAGTAATAATATGATTACCCCTATTTCTATATTTAGAAGTAACCCCTTTAAAAACAGTATTATTAGATTCACTAGCACCAGAAGTATAGATTATTTCACTAGGCTTTACTTTTAAAAGTTTACTTATCCTATCAGTAGCATAATTTTCAAGTTCTTTAGATTTAATACCTAAAGAATGTAGAGAATTAGAATTACCAGGATAATCCTTACAAACCTTATTAAAAGTATCAAGTACCCTATCATCTACAAAAGTAGTAGCACTATTATCAAAATATATCATAGTATCCCTTCTTTCTCTAAATATTCTATCACATCATTCATAAATATACAATAATAAACCTATTGCTTTATTCTAAGTAATATATTATTATATTTATGGTGATTTACTTATGAACGAAGATAACTTAATCAAATACTATAATAAATTTAATGAAGACAAAAGACTAACCAGAAGGCATGGTATCGTTGAATATACCACATCTATGAAATATATTCACAAATATTTAAAAAAAATAGATAACCCTAAAATAATTGATATTGGAGCAGGTACAGGTAAATACTCATGTACTTTATACGATGAAGGATATGATATTACCGCAGTAGAATTAATAAAACACAATCTAATGACTCTCAAAAAAAAGAATAATAATATAAAAGCCTATCAAGGTAATGCCACTAATCTATCAAGATTCAAAGACAATACCTTTGATGTCGCTTTATTATTTGGCCCTATGTATCACCTAATCAGTGAAGAAGAAAAATTAAAAGCCCTAAGTGAAGCTAAAAGAATAGTAAAAACAGGAGGTCTCATTTTTATTAGTTATTATATGAATGAATACGCTATTATTACTCATGGTTTTAGAGACAATAACATAATATCTTCTATAGAAAATAATCTTGTTAACAAAACTTATCACATTACTCCTAAAAATAACGATCTATATAGTATGGTAAGATTAGAAGACATAAATAGATATAAAAATAAACTCAATCTTAAAAGAATTAAAATACTAGCTCAAGATGGTCCTAGTGATTATCTTAGAAGTATTATAAATAAAATGGACGATAAAACTTTCTCTATTTACCTCGATTATCATCTAAAAACTTGTGAAAGAAAAGAATTACTTGGAGCTTCTTCTCATGTTATGGATATTCTAAAAAAATAAATTAATTACTTTTATTTTCATCAATATATTGACTATTATTGTTTGTTATAACCTTATCTCCAAGTTTATTTTCAAGATCATCTTTTGCTATTTTGGCAGTATTACCACCCATTATAGCAATTTTTTTATTTTCTTCTAAGCCATAAAGATTATACTTTTTAGCAAGTTCTCTAGTAGCCACTTCGCCCAAATCAGTTAATATAATCTCTATATCTGACATATTATCTCTTAACGATTCTTTTCTAATACCTTTATATTCTTTATATTCACTAGCCTTCATACCTGACCATTCTTTATATATTTCATTAGTCAATATTCTATATTCATAATCTTGAGTAATACCCCTACCATATATCTGTCAACTTATTTCTATTCAATATCCCCTTCAATCTAGATTCAACCCATTTATCGGAATATCCTTTATTACGATAATAATTAACTGCACGATTAATTGCTATCTCCGGATCAAATACTTCATCAATTCTCTCACTACCTAAGTTAGCTAGCCACATCTTCATAGGTTCAGCCTTAGGACTAGGTATAGACTCAATAAATCTAAATATGTCTTTTGTTACCATAGCATCCCTTAATCTTATTTTACCATCAGGAGCTAACATCTTCAACTGACTACAATTTGTAGTCACTTCACTGCCTTCTTTTTTTAATCTTGTTTTTAATACAGACCAGTATTTCCTTGGATTACTACTATCAGTCAAAGCACCTATTACATCTACAACACTAAAATAATAGTCACCCTTTTCTCCATCCCAAATACTTCTAATTTCTTTTCCTTCAAATAAATTTAAAATTGTACTTAATTTATTTTCTTCCATATAAAACCTCCTTTTTTTATCGTACAAAAACAATAATTATATATAACCTCGCCACCCTGCATAAAATGTTATCATTTTGTTTTTACAGTGTCAACACATTTTAGCACATATGTTCGCTATAAAAGTTAATTTCTTATAAAAAGAAAAAAAGCAAGAATCACTTGCTTACTGGAAGTACTGATATACTTCTTGCTATATTTAACAATTCACTTTTAGATAACTTATCACTTACAACATAATATTCAATATTATTATCAATCCAATTAACCGAATTGTCATTTACAATTGCTACCGTAGAAGCCATAACCTCAAGTTCACCATAAGTTGGTACTATCAAATGCTCTTTTTCATAAGTAACAGTCTCCTCTATTAACATAAAAGGATTATCCCCATCAAAAGTTAATATAAGTCTCTCACCATCATCCTTGCTTACCTTTTCTTTATTAGATAAATATGTATTAGCAGGTATATACATTGGATAAATTACATCCTCAATAGAACTAGTTTGCTTAGTTTCACTACTTTTCTTATTCTCATTCTTATTCTCATTAGTATTCTTATTCTCATTTACATTAGTATTCTTATTTTCAGTAGTACTATTATCTTCTACTTTATTATCAGTAGTATTCTTATTCTCATCACTATTGTTCTCTCTATTTGTAGTATTATCTGTATTATCTTCTTTAATATCAATTATTTGTTTTAAATCAAAATAATTATCATTAAACTTACTATTTAAATCTATTTTATTAAATTTCATCGTAATTTGCGCAGTACCATTATTATCAAAAACAGTTACCTTTTTAATATTATTACTCTTATCTAATAATATCTCTTGTTTTACCAATTTAGAATTATTTGGATAATTAGCGGCCACAATAATCTTAGAACCATCATTAACCTTTTCAAATGTCCTATTTGCATCATTAGTAATATCATCTAATAAAGGTCCCAATAAATACACTTGTGAATTATTATATGGCCAATCGCTTTGAAATTTAAAACTCTTATTAATTCTAGGTGTAACAACATATACACCATCAGAGTTACGTAAAATTATTTGTTCATGATTATTAACTGTATTTACCAAACTAACCTTATAATTATCTTTTTCTTTATATGATACATTAACATTATAAGTATATACATCCTCATTATTAACAATTTCCAATGTTCCATCAACATAATAAGCTTTAGAATCATTAATTTTTTTAGTTAAATCCTTAATAACATCACTCTCACTATTTTTACCACATCCACTAATAGCAAATACACCAATTATCATTATCAAAAACAATAACTTTTTTTTCATTCTTCACCTTCCTTATTCTTTCTCTAAATTATATTAAATAAAATTTCTTATATGATGAATAATTTATAATTTTCTGCAGAAAATATTATAAAAAGGAGGATATTATTAATGAACACATTATATAAAATAGCTCTAGTTATCAGTATAATAGGATGTATAAACTGGGGTTTAGTAGGTATTTTCAATTTTAATCTAGTAGAATACCTTTTCGGAGACGAAAGTATGTTAACAAGAATAGTATATATTCTAGTACTACTTTCAGGTCTAGTTAATATAGGTATACTTACTAAAGATTTAGATTAATAGATCATTTACAGTGATCTATTTTTATTTTTCACAGCAAATGTCAATTTTCCAATCTTTTATCAATTATGTAGATTTTTTTACTTATTTATAGTATAATTTATATGGGAGGTATCCCATGAGTTATAAAATTAACTTTAATAGTACTTACGCTAATAGAGGTATGGGACTTGAGAATGATATCAATGAAACAAATAAATACTATCTAACTTATGATATTGCTCTTATTTATAAAAAGCCAACCCCTATTAGAATAACAAAAACCAATTATAAGGATATGCGAATTACTGATGGATTCTTTGAAACCCAATCAACATTAGATTATAATGGCGTATATAAAGGTTATTATATCGAATTCGATGCCAAAGAAACTAATAGTAGTACTAGTTTCCCAATCAGTAATATTCATGAGCATCAGCTAGCATATATTAGAAAAGTAATAAAGCATCAAGGAATTGTCTTTTTAATTGTCAGATTTAACAATTTACATAAAGATTTTATTATTCCAGGTAATAATTTAATAAATTATGTAGATAACACAGAAAGAAAATCTATTCCACTTGACTACTTTGAAAATAACTGCTACAAACTAGATATCAAATATGCTCCTAGACTTGACTATATAAAAATAGTTGATAAACTAATCAATGAGATAGAAAAATGATACTAATAATTATTATTATGTATATAACTATAACAGTATTAAGTATCATTACATTTGGTATAAAAGGTTCATTAGTACTATTAATTATCTCACCATTACTAATTGTATATCTCAATTCAAATAGTATAAATATAAAAAAGAAGAATATTGAAAAAAGAAATTTTAGAGAAAGAAAGGAAGTTGAATTTGTGAGTTCTAGAGATAGAAAAAAAGCTATTTCTGATGGTACAAAGAAAAAAGTACCTAAGAAAAAAACTACTACAAAAAGCACTAATAGTAGTAGAAAGAAAGAAAATAATAAAACCGAAAGGAAAAATAATATAATAGGAAAAGAAAAATTTAAAGATAAAAGTATAAGAGGAAAAATCTTAATTATCATTTTAGGATTTGCTATATTCTGTATTTTTGCAGCAGCCCTATTTATGCTATACATTGTTATAAGTTCTGGTTCTTTTGATCCAGAAGCACTAAAAAATCAAGATCAAACAGTAATATATGATAAAGATAATAATGTTATAGCTACCTTAGGAGCTCAAAAAAGAGAATCTATTACTTTTGATGATTTACCTCAAGTACTAGTAGATGCTCTTGTGGCTACTGAAGATTCAAGATTTTACCAGCACAATGGTGTTGATATGGCAAGATTTATGAAAGCAACTCTTCTTAATCTTGTAGGTCAAGATGATGCCGGTGGAGCTTCTACTCTTACAATGCAAACAGTAAAAAATAATCTAACAAAAAAAGATACTGTTGAAACGAATAAAATAAAGAAAATAGTAAGAAAATTTCAAGATGTATATTTATCAGTATTCTTTTTAGAGAAAAAATATACTAAAGATGAGATATTAGAAATGTATGTTAATGACAGTTGTTTAGGAGGAACAGTTTATGGTGTTGAAGAAGCCAGTAAATATTACTTTGGTAAAAATGTTTCTGAACTAAGTTTACCAGAGGCAGCACTATTAGCAGGCATGTATCAAGCTCCTAATAGATATAATCCATACAAAAATCCTGAAGCAGCAACAAAAAGAAGAGATACCGTACTAACATTAATGGTTAGACACGGATACATAACTGAAGAAGAAAAGAAAATGGCTGAAGATGTTAGCGTTGAAAGCATGTTAGCTGGTGGTGGTACTCAAAGTGATTATCAAGGTTACATTGATACCGTAATTGAAGAAGTAGAAAATAAAACAGGTAATAACCCAGCACAAGTATCAATGAAAATATATACAGCTATGGATAGAACAGTTCAAGATGGTATTAATAAAGTACTTAGTGGTGAAGATCACACTTGGGCTGATGATACAGTACAAGCAGGTGTTGCTGTTACTAATGTTAATGATGGTACAATCGTAGCAATCGGTGCAGGTCGTAATCGTAATGCCGGAGATTGGAATTACGCAACACAATCACGTAGACAACCAGGAAGTACCGCTAAACCAATATTTGATTATGGTCCAGGTATGGAATATAACGATTTCTCTACATATACCCTATTTAATGATGAACCATGGACTTATACAAATGGTCCAGAAATAGGAAACTGGGATGGTAGTTATCAAGGATTAATCACACTAAGACAAGCACTTAGTGTATCAAGAAACATACCAGCTCTTAAAGCTTTCCAACAAGTAGATAAAAAGAATATTGTTACCTTTGTTAATAATCTAGGATTAGATGTTGCATATAGTACAAAATCAGAAAACTATAAAAAAGATGAAAAAACCGGAGCAGATAACGTTATCAATGAAGCCTACTCCATCGGTGGTATGGCATATGGTGTTACACCACTAGACATGGCCGAAGCATATGCATCATTTGCTAATGGAGGATATCATATTGAAACCCACGCTGTAACAAAAATAGAATATAGAAGTACCGGAGAAACAGTAGATTTCTCTGAAGAAAAGAAAAAAGTTATGTCAGATTCAACAGCATATCTTATGAACAACGTATTAAAATACGCTGTTGATTATGGATTCAATGGTGGAGCAAAAATAGTTGGATCTACAGTAGCAGCCAAAACAGGAACATCAAACTTATCAGAAGCCACAACAAAAGCCCTAGGAATTCCTAGTAGTGCCGTTAACGACTTATGGACTGTTGCCTACACACCAGAATACTCAGTAGCATTATGGTATGGATATGAAAAAGTAGATAGTAGTCACTATCTAAGTGGTGCTAGTGCTCCAAAAGATGCTGTTATGCGTTCAGTAATGAAATATATACCAAAAACAACAAAAGAATGGGAAATACCTTCATCAGTAGTGGCTACCACAGTTGAAAAAGAAACATGGCCAGCACAACTACCAAGTGAATATACACCAAGTGATATGGTTGTAACCGAATACTTTAAAAAAGGAACACAACCTACTGAAGTATCGCAAAGATATGCAAAACTAGATGAAGTAACTAACCTATCAAGTACTAAAACATCAGAAGGATATAAACTAACATGGAGTTGGAAAGAGCCAGATGTACTTAGCTCAACTTACCTAACAAAATATTTTAGCAACTCCGTATTTGGAAAAAGTTCTGCTAATTACTTACAAGCAAGACTAAACTATAATAGCAGTACTCTAGGAGGAAACGGATTTGGCATATATGTAAAATCACCTTCTGGAAACTTAGATAGAATTGCATTTACAGAAAAAACAGAATACATATACCACCCTACTACTAGTGGAAATATTGAAATAGTAGTAAAAGCCGAATATGGTAATTTCAAAGCAAATGCTAGTAATGGTGTTTCAACAACAATTAATAGTACTGGTGGTAGTAGTTCAAATAGTGATAAATTAGAATTAACATTAAATGATAATACAACAAATTACAATAAAGGTTCTTACAATGATTCAGGAATAAAAGTAACCTTTGAAGGTGAAGATGTAACAAGTAGTTCTCTAATTACATACAAATTAAATGGTACTACTAAACTTACAGTAAATGACTTAGAAGATGCTATCAATAATCTAGAATCTGGAGAAGAAGCCACTATTACTTATAGCGTTGTATATAAATTAAAATATAAAAATAGTATTACAAAAACAATAAAAATAAATTAACAAAATAGACTTGCAAATGCAAGTCTATTTCTTTTCTTTATCTTCATTTTTTCTAATATATTGATAATAATATGCTGAATTCTTTTTAAGCTCAGTATTAAGCTTATCAATACCCATTTCTTCAGCTAAAGTCTTAGAATCAGAAAACAAATTAGTACCAATACCAAGCCTATTACCCTCAATATTTACTCCCATAGCTCCAAGCGTAGTAGGAAACATATCCATCGTAGTAAATATCCTATTCTTATTTCTTACATTATTATCATTATATACATTAATAAAAGTATTAAATACAGTTCTCTTATACCCATTATCCAACTTATAAAAATTATTCTGCATAGTAGGATGATCACCAGTAATAATAATAGTCGTATTATCATAAAAATCTTGTTCCTTAACCCATGATATAAAATCACTAACCATTTTATCAGAACAATAGAAAGAATTAGCATAATGATTATCAAATACCTCTTCACAATCATCCTCCAAATAACCATCAGCAAAATGAGTATCAGCAGTTAATAAAGTCAAATTAAACGGTTCATCATCTTTAGATATTTCCATTAACTTCTCTTTAGCATAAGTAAATAACTTCTTATCTTCATAACCCCACCATTTATAATAATCACTACTTATTTTACCTTCTTTAATAGCGGTATAATAATCACTTATCTCATAACCATGAGTACTAAAATAAGCCTTTCTACCACCAAACTCCGAATCAGAACCAATCATCAAATAATTATTATAACCATTATCTTTTAAAATATCACCTAAAGTAACAATATTACTAAATTTAGTACTATTACTATCATAGTCATCAACTTTCAACTTTAAAGGAACACCCGAAGTTTGTGCAATCATCGCCGCAACTGTCCAACTAGTACCATATGACTCCTCAGCACCACCAAGTAAATTACTATTAGAAAAATTCAAATTATTCAAAGCCAATTCTTCTAAATTAGGCATAATAGAAACATCAAATGTACCACCATTTGCTTTACTAACATTAGAAGTTTCAGTAGATTCCATAAAAATATATATCAAATTCCTCTTCTTATTAGGAAAATCTATCTTAACATCATTACCAGATACATAATAATCTTTAAATAAATCACTATTAACTAAACCATTAAAAGCAAAATCAAAAAAGCCAACACTTATTCCTAAACAAATTATAGATATTGCAAGAACTATTCTATTATATCTCTTAGTATTTTTTATCGGTAATATTTGTTTTTCCTTCTTTTTACTATTTCTTATATATAACTTCTTATCAAAATCAATCGTAGGTAATAAAAATATCCCATATATTATTACAAAAACAAAGAAAGCAATAATATAACTTATAAACTTAACTGGTTGTCCACCTGCTCCAGAAATCTTAAGAACACTATACATATACTGATCAAAAGAAGAATTATATATATTAACCTTCAAATATATAGATAATAATAATATAAGTGAAGCAATTATTAATAATATATTATCTTTAAATTTCCATTTTTTCATCTCACACCTCCTCTTAAC
>ENA-OOWZ01001433-OOWZ01001433.1-human-gut-metagenome-genome-assembly--contig:-NODE-1433-length-11454-cov-2.539609_pt1 | contig 11454 bp, 12 predicted proteins | sample MGYA00241580_ERZ501329 | MGnify/ENA primary metagenome ERZ501329 (study PRJEB25962, sample SAMEA2042923) | human gut metagenome | biome: human gut; feature: human-associated habitat; material: faeces... | reverse complement strand
TTCGCCTATACGGACGGAATGTGCTGCTCGGCGGCATACGCGATAGCAAGCGGAGCGTCGTATATCTGCGCTTCCGCAGACGCCACTGTCGGGAGTATAGGAACTATTTTGCCGCTAATGGACGTTTCGGGATTGTGGCAAGCATTGGGCGTAAAGCCTGACTACATTACAAACAAGGAAGGCACGCTCAAAACCGCAGGATACCCGCCGAGCCAAAACGACGACGAAAGAGCCGCTTTACAGGCGGAGACTCAATCGTACTTCGAGCTGTTTAAATCACACGTTCTGGCGCACAGAAACATCGAAAAAGAGGATATGCGAGGTCAGGCTTTCGTGGGCGCAGAAGCGTTTAGACGGGGGCTTGTTGACGATATTTGCGACAAAAATTCCGCCTACGACAAATTGAGAATTTTGACACGGGGATAAAAAGTATATGGACGAAACCAATAAAGAAAAAACTCTTGCCGAAGCCATTTCGCAAATCGAAACGCTCACGGCGGACAAAACAAAGCTCGATTCCGATTTGGCAACCGCTTCTTCGCGCATTGCCGAACTCGAAAGCGAACTTAACGCTACTCAGGAGAAATTGACGGCTCTTGAACAAAAACACAGAGACATCGACAGCGAAGTTTCTGCCAAAGTCGCCGAAGTTGCGGCTCAAAGCGGCGTTGCACCGATTGCGGACGTACCGAACAGCGGCGACGAAAGCATAGAGGACCTTGCAAAACGCATTGACGAAGCTCAGGGCGTTGAAAAGGCAAAACTCATCGAATCTAACTACGACCGCATAATGTCGGCGTTGAAAGGAGTTTACTAAGTGAACACTATCCCATCAGCATTAAGGCGTTCGTTAATCCTCAAGTCCGCAATGGAGGCGTTCAAACATAAGCTTATTTCGTTGGGTTTGTTCTCCACTGTGTTGCGCAATGTGCCGCTTGAAGGAAACAACGAAATAGACATTCCGTATATTCCGCTTGCGACGAGTGCTTCAAAGGACTTTGACGGCACTTACAAGTTTGACAAGGGAGATATGGAGTCCCGCAAAATCACGGTTAATAGACGCAAGTACCAGTCATTGACCTACACTTCCGAGGAAAAGGCAAGGCAGCCCTATTTCGACCCAATTACTTTGGGGAGACTAAAGGGAGCCAAGCTTGCCGAGGACGTTCTCTTGGACATTTTGAGTGTCATCACTAAGGAGAATTTCGGAGACGCAATTCTTACACGAAACGCCGCCGATTTCGACACAGACGACATAATAGACCTTGAGACGAAGATTGACGAACTCGAATGGCCAGACAGTCCCCGAGGAATGCTTCTGAAATCGTCCTATATGGCGAATGTTAAGAAGGACATAAAGACTTCAGGAGGACTTTCGACATTTGGATTCTCGCCTTTGGGAGAACTTCCCAATCTTATGGGCTTTTCGTTCTCCAAGTTTAACCGCTTGCCCGACAATGGCGAAAAGTTGCAGGGATTCATTGTCTATCCGTCAGCAATAATGGTAGCTCTTGCTCCGATTGCGCCGACGGCAAACGTTATGAAGCAGCTTTCGACATACACGACCTATACCGACCCGCAGACTGGGCTCACTTTTGAATATCGAGCTTGGGGCGACGCAGACACCGACGCTTCAAAGGAGATTATCGAGTGCAACTATGGGTTCGGCGTTGGCGAAAAGGCGGCACTCAAACGTATCGTATCTGAATAAGATGAACGCATTTATTACGATAGGGTACAAGAAAAACGGCAAGTCGGAGATTCTTTTGAGTCCCGACGAGCCTTACGCCAAACATAGGCAACTGTTTAAAACCCTAACGGGAGACTATACAGACGTCGAAGTTTGGTCTCGCGCTATGGGTAAAATCAAACAGCGCAAAGTCAAAACTTCAAGAGTTCCAAAGTTTCAAAAACTTCAAAGGAATCAAAGGAGTAAAAAATGGGAGAAAACGACATTTACCGTATCAGACCTGAACATACGCACGGGGGCGGTTTGCAGATTTGCGACGACGGCTCCGACGGAACCGTACAAAAGCTCGGCTTCTTCGGAGTTGCGCCCACTGTACAGCGGGCAAATGCAAATCAGGCTAAGCTTGAAGACTCGGCGCAACTTGCGCAAGTGATTGTGCTTGTCAACGAGCTTAGAGAAGCCCTCGTCGGAAAAGGACTGATAAATGGTTTGGCTTAGGATTGGGTTGTTTCGTGTTCATTGCGGGGGTTTTCGGAAAACTGGAAGCTCCCTTTTTTTATTTGATAAGATGATAAATATTTGTTGACTTGCTAAATATTTTCTGAAACATTCCGAGATAATGATAGTAAGTTTTGGAGATAAACTGACGAAAAAGATTTGGGATGATGAGTCACCGATCAAGGGATTCTCTGCGGATTTTGTAAAGAAAGCATACAAAAAGCTTTATTACATAAATCTTGCTTCTGATGTAGAAGTTTTACGCTTCCCACCGTCAAATTATCTCGAAAAACTACAGGGAAATTTAAAAGATTTTTGGAGTATAAGAATAGACAGAAAATACAGAATTATTTTTAAATTTGATTCTGGTAACGCATACGATGTTGAAATAAGCAAACATTATCAATGAAGGAGGTAAGAATGAGCATACCGGCAGGAAAACCACACAGAGCAATTCCTCCGAGTGAAATACTTGAAGATTTCTTAGGAGAATACGGCATTACACAATATAGGCTTGCAAAGGAAACAAAAATCCCGCACGCAACAATTACCCGTATTATGAAAAACGAATCTCGAATAACGGCGGAAATTGCCGTTCGATTGGGATTGTATTTTGGTAATGGGGCAGAATTTTGGGCAAACTGTCAAAACCACTATGACTTGTATAAAATAATACTTGAAAAAGGTTCTGATATAAAAAAAAGCATTATTCCCTTTGAAAACCGACAAATGGTGACAGTATAGAAAACAAAGATAGACTTTTGACACAGCCCATAATGATATGGGCTTTCTTCGTGAAATTAGATCCGCATTAAATGAAATCTTTGCCGAATTTTCGCAGGACGTTATACTTAGGAGTAAGACATTCAAGTGTATAATTGGCGAAAATGGTCAGCAGGAAGTAGAACTCGAATCGGACGGATTTGTGCCTAACGAAATCTTTGCCGTAAAGTTCAAGGAAGCGGATTAGCAAGATGAGGCATATCCTGCCATAGGAGAATTACTGCTATATTCCGGTGGGACCTTTCGCATACATTGTATTAGTACACGCTAAAAACGCTGACAAATAAAAGTCTGGGGAAGGAGTATTGACGAATGATCGGAAGTTTCGACCCCCCATTGAAGGGTTACGCCCCTACGCGATTGCTGCGCAATAACGCTATCCCACTATGAAGTTTGAAATCATCACTAAGAATTCGATACTTGTAAAAGGACATAGCACGGAAGATAGGCACATGCCGTACATTTCAATCAATGTTGGAGATGTAAAGCCGTTTTAAGATATGTTATAATCCGACATATTTGAGTCGGAAGTAAATGTAGCAATAGCGGATTTAGCACATGATATTAACTATGACGCGCAATTTTTGCGCATAGCAGAGGTACGCAGTACTCTTGGTTTACATTGGATAACGATAAGTATCGTTGCGAAGGATTGTGGTTTGAGACGGAGAACGACGCCAGAGACGATAATAATTTGGATTATTCTAAAACATTATGAATTGACTTGTCTTTGCATACCAAAGTATCCCCCTTCAGGTCTTTTACTTTCGCAAAATCTCATTCGCGCTTCGCTTGAATTTGACACGATTATATTTTGTATAGCAAACGAACCATACAAATTAAAAGGGAGAAAACGCGTCTATTATAGGAACACCATATTATTTTTTCATTATACGGCTATTAGGGCATATATAGATGCGCGAAATTAACCCATATGATGCAAGGGGCATCATATGCAAAATTTATACGGTTGCATTTGTAGCGCACTAAACGCTTATGCGCTGTTTAGTGTGTATTTTCCCCGCATGGGTCAGTTTGATACTTTGGGATATATCCGCTTTTTGCGAAAGGCGCCTTGTTGCATCTGCGATTTAAATTCCAATATGCGTTTGCGGCTGTACCCCCTTGAATATTTCCCGCCGGGGCGCAATTCCGGGCATATAGCGGCATATCGCTTCAAGGTGTTTGGAGATATATTATATAAGAGGCGGCAGGCAGTCTCCGAATCTATTATATCTTCATCTTGTATTTTCACCCCAACGATTTGCGCGAATTTGACGGCCAAGTTCTTCACAAATTCACCTTTAGATAGCACATCGGCTATGGCGTTAACATCGGCTTGAGTTAGTGTTCTTTTTGAATTATCTATTGCATTCATAGTATCTATTATTTTAGGACTATGCCGCTAAAAATTTTCCAAAAGGCACTAATAGACTTTTCCGATTTTTGCGAAGACGCGTATTTCCTATCAAGGCGCTCAGATTTTATGCATTCTATCTTTAAAAGCTTTGGCACTATTGCTTTTTTGCCTTATCCAAAAATTTTATGTTTTCCCCTATTTCTCCGACCAGTCCGCGATAGGGCATTTGCTTGATTTTAGTTTTGGGGAGCCCGTCGCGTATATCCGGCGATATACTAAAAAAAGCCTTTGCGTCGTCTGGGCTTACCATTGCCTTGTAGTGCCGCTTAAAGACTTCATAGCCTGATTCCTGTCCCAAGATTTCAACCGTAGTTTCTATTCCGAGTTCGTGGTATCCATACGACGCCATGCTGTGGCGCAGGCTGTCTTTTGGTATTTTTACGCTGACAAGCTTCTGTATCCTTCGGTAGGTTGCGTACGAATACGGGAAAATAGGCCCCTCTTTTGGCATATATGCTTCAAGCCAACTCCAAGCCGTTTCGGGGAGATTTGATATATTGCGCCAGTTGCCCATTTTTGCGGTCTCTTCCGGAATTTTTATTGAGCGTGTTATAATATCAATATCCTCCGCCCTCAGTGTGCGCTCTTTTGTTTCGCTTGTAATTTCCTGCGGGCGGACGCCAAAGAATGTCATTAGCGCAAACGCTGCGACGCACGATTCAGGCAGCTCCTGAAAGAGCCTTATCGTCTGCGCAACAGTCAGTATCCCAGGGATTCTGTGGCGACGCCTATTGCGAGGGTTTACAACCTTCAAAAGAGGATTCTCGCTCAAAATCCTTTTGCGCATCAAATAGGCGTAAAACGCGCTTATAACTCTTTTATTGTGTTCGCGCGAGCCCTTGCCGTTTATGAAGGATTCTAGCATTTCGCTTGTGATTGACGAAATAAATATGCGCGGCGAATACATATTCATTAGCAAATTTAGTTTCTGCCTGTAATAGCGTATCGTGGCCGCGCGTATCTTTCGCGAATCGCAATCCTTAAGGTATTCTCCGACGCATTCAATTAGGGTTTTGTCGTAGGCGGGCTTTGTGCGTATTAGCTGGGTAAAACTTGTCTCCAGTTCGCATAGCTCCATGCCGCGGATAAAGCATTCGCGTTTTAGGCGTATAAGCATGTCCTTTTCAGCGGTTGAAATTTCGTAGTAGGATGCCCGATCTTTGCCTTCGCCGCCCATCTCAGCCAAAAATTGCATGGCGTCCATTCTTGCGCTAAATGAGCGCGATGTGCGTTTGTTGGAGGAGCAATCATAGTAGCGGACTATAAAGGGGCGGGCTTTCTTGGGTCTGTAATTGAGTCTGGGAAATTTGTCCATAGTTCAAAATAGGGTTCTATTTTGAGTTTAGTCTCTCCGCTTAAAAATTTCTTACCCACCTATGGTATTTACTCAGTTATGTAGAAAATACTCGTTTTGTACATCTATCCTATTTCTGTACATTCTGAGAATGATAACTCAATAAGAAAGCTTTAATAATCGCGGATCTTTACGAAGTTAAATTCCGCTCTTCGAAATCAGCTTGTTGAAACAATAGCGAATGGCAGGTATAATAGCGGACAATCGAAAGTATTCATGTAATACTAGAAAAGTATAAAGTAGAAAAATTTATATTTCCTAATTTATATTTTTTCAACTTTTACTTGATAGAGCAAGCGAATCAATATTCAATCAATTCATGGCTTTAAAACGGGTATTATATTTTATAGTAATTTTGTCTCCGCTAATTATTCTATATGGCGGACCAAAAAGTGAAAATATTGCTTTAGATGCCAGCGCCACATTTCTGACAGAACTTGAAGATTCCTTAAAATATTATGAATCCCATAAAGACGAAATAACTTCTAGTTTTATAGCAGCTAATAAAGATAAATTATGGCATGATACTACTTGTACGGGAATTCCAAAGTCAAGAAACGATATCTCCAATAGAGCATTGGAATTGTCTCTTTATTACGCAGGTTTCCCTAAAGAAATCTTTGGAAAAATTGATTATCGTATTCCGCCTGATATGTGGAAACTTTCTCCGGGCGAAAGCATTAGGCACTTAAAACGCGCTAAAGTGCGAGATGCAAAAAAAGCAATTCTTTTTGCGAAAATTTCCGAGGCAATAGCGGAATTTGACATGAAAGCTGTCTCTCGCGCTTTGATAGAATCATACGAATTTGAAGGCATCGGTTGTCCCCAAAGTGTGGATGTAATCTACAAGAGTGAAAAATCATTGGCTCAAGCCATCGAAAAACGCGCGCGAATGTACGAAAAGGCAAATGAGAAATCCAAAAAAGATGCATCGGAAAAGACATTAAAATGCTTAAAAGAACTAAAAGAAAGCCTTGATGCGGATAAAGAAATTCAAATATCTGAAATCTATAATCCTAAAAAGGCCTACCAATGGAGACCTTATCGCATATATGTAAACTACCATGGACTCTATGGATTCAAGAAAGATTTGGAGAAAGTTCGACGGGTAATTTTAGCTTGTAATAAAGACATATGGTTGAATTTCTACACGGGCTTTTTAGCTCCACAAGATACTGAATTAGCCAAGTACATTTTAAAAATTCAGAATAGCGAAGAATCATTAAAATACTTGCAAAAAATAAAAGAAGAGAGCGGAAATTAATTCCCGCTCTTTTTTTATTTATTTTATTTTCAATTTCCCTTCATAAATAGGATTAGTTTTGGGTGAAAAATCTTTTATGATTCCGCCATTATAATTGCCTGTATTTTTATAACCTAATCTATTATATGAATCATCACTTGCATGAGAAGCAAGATAAGTTCCCATTCCGTCTTTACTGGAAGTCCATTGAACCTTTCCTATATTTTCAAAATTTTCTGATGCATTCCCTTTAAATGTATAAATTTTAAGTTGGGCATCAATTTCACTCATACCGTTAGTTTCAGAATTTAGAAAACCGACACGTTCTAATATTATATTTCCATTTGTATCAGATCTTGAATCATATGCCACATTATATTCTTTAGATCCATCCCCATCTATTCCTGAATAATTATATTTTACAGATAAAACAATCGTATATTCTGAGTTCGGTTCAAATCCATCTATTTTTATATCGTTCGCAGCCCAAGTTTCATTAATCCCTTCTTTATTCGGACCTTCTTTTATACTCGTACCTTTATTTATGTCTTCGACAAAATTTCTGGAAGGATTGTGTTTATCGGTTTTTGAAAATGTTACATTATGCTTTTTTTCCCATTGTCCATTTGAATCGCGAGGTTGGTCGGGGCCAGGGAATTCTTTTCTACCTATATTTGATTTCAGTGGTAGCGTTTTAGCAATATTACCTTCTGGATAAAGTTCATCGAAAGTCGCGATATCGAAAAGTAGGCAGATAAATTTTCTATAGCTTTCGGCGTTAAGAAATACCTCGCTCCCTGCTTCTTCGCGAAGTCCTGTGACATGAGAAGCTTCATGAATAAGCCAACTTGAACGAGTAAAAATTCTTTCAAAGTATTTATCACGCTCAAAAAATTTGTCGTAAATTGTAGTTGTATTGGTATCGGCATTGGTAGAGAGATAAACGTAATCTAAACTTTTGCCTTTTTCTTTATATATTGCTTTACGTTTAAATACCATTTTGCCGAGCAATACCTCATAAATCTCGGCATATTTTTTTAGAATAGTGTTTCGAGCATTATCGTCATAACAAAGGAATACATCGGTCATAGCCTCAAGCGCTTTTCTAGAAGATTCCTTTAATTCTTTGATTGCATCTCGCACTAATTTACAAGCTTCAACAAGCTGTGACTCCAAAAATGAGATTTCATCAGGTGTAAAGTCATCCGTTATCTGATATCTAATCAATATATCAGAGTTTCTTATAGCCTTTGCTCCGATTTTATTTTGAACGATATTTTTCCCGACTAAATTTCCAAGAAATTGTGCAGAAACAATACCTTTATTAATATTTAATGAATATACTTTTGTTACAGATTTCATAATTTGTAATAATATAATAAATTATTTAAAATTGCAAAATAACTATTGAAGTTTTTGATATTTTTGGAAAATTTCTAAAAAAAATCTGAACTTTGAATAATAGCTAGTTATCAATGCCTCGTAATATGAATAACAAACAAGATAGTAATTTATTGAAGAATCTGCCAACTTTTGGCACTTCAATATTCAATTTCCTTGGATGAGCGCGAGCCTGACGCCGGTACCAACTTGGCGTAGGGTACCAAAAACCCTCCCGAGCCACCGTTTTCTTAACCAAATGGTTAAAAATTAAGCGGCTCGCAAAACTTGCAAGTCGCTTTAAAACAGTATATTATCTGTATTTTAAATGGAGCGGGCGGTGGGGGTCGAACCCATAACCTCAAGCTTGGGAAGCTCGCGCTCTGCCAATTGAGCTACGCCCGCATTTCTTTATTATCTTATCTAACTTACTACTCCTTGCCGCTTTTGCAATGATTTTTTATCTCTCACATAAATTTTTCACTATGCGTCAAAGATTGTTGATGTAAATAAAAGTGGGGACGCAATAGAAAAAATATAGTCACTCAGCTTCTTACATTCACTCAAAACTCTTACTTCTCCCATATTATATTTTTCAATATATCTTAGGCTTATTTCGCAAACCCAACCGAATTGCATATCATCGGAGTTTGTTGCCCTTTCAATTTTAATCCCGCTTTTAATTCGGAAACGTCCATTGTCGTGTGCGGATATGTGCCAAGTCCCGTCCCGGCGCAGAATATTGATATGTTTTGCGACACTATCCCGGCGTCCAATCCGCTCCACCTATCGTTATAGTCCGACACGAGCACAAGGCATACCGGCGCTTCTGACTGTCTTAGATCCGCTTTGTTCACTAGTTCCAGTGAATGGCGTTTCGCATTGTATAGGTAGGCTCCTTCGGGTAGGCATACGTATATTTTTATATCTTGCCTATTGAGCGCGGACGGTGCGGTCCGCTTGCCGCTCTCGGGCCTGTTAATTCCATTGGCTGCGTAGAGTAGATCTGAGAGATCTTGCATGGTCGGCTTGCGGCGCGAAAAAGACTTTGTTGAATGCCGTTTAGTGAACGCCTGCATTATTGTGTCGCCCCTGTTTAAATCAGGCTTGGGCAGTGTTGTTTCATCGGCGTAGGCTATCGATATTGCTGCTAACAGTGCTAGCGCTATTTTTTTCATGGAACGTCCTTTCCCTATATTTTATATTAAATATTCATTGCGGTGTTGAAATTCAGCGGGCTGTCCGTATTTGATTCTTCTCAGACTCCTAAAATATTTTAGCGAATTGTCACTAAAACTTTTCATCTTTTCTGAATTTGTTTTTTATTTGTACGGGAAGTCTAAATTTGCAAAAATGAACTTTCGGCACGTCGAATGGGGTAGGGCAGCTTATATGAAACACATGCAAGAACGGCTCGCTTAGAATGGCAAGGCTTGAAAATTTCCGCATAGCTTGGCGGGGCTATCTGGGCCTAAATAAAAAATGCCCAATGCGAATTTATCTTGGAGATATTGCATGAAGGGCGTAGGCGATTGCACGCGCCATTTTTTCGTGCCCCTTGGCGTTAGGGTGGAGCAAGTCCGTATCTTTTTTATGGAAGTATTGGGCGTGGGACGGCGTGTTGGGAAAAAGTCCGCAAAGAGAGTTCAAGTCTATCACCGGAACTGCCCAGACGTTCCCGGCTTCCTTTACTGCATCAACGTACGAATCGATATACTCTCCTATCCTATTGGGGAAAGATTCGTCCGGTTGTACATTCCCTTCGCCGAACTTTGCGAATCCTCGGTGTATTGGAGTAATTAGTATAATCTGTTTGTCGGGGAAATTTTCTTTGATAAATGCCATTGCCGCATTTATTCGGCCTTTGAACGTAGTGGAATCCATTATGTGGATTCTGCGCTTGCGGATTTGCGTTTTGCCGTTTGCAATTGGAGCTTCGGCTTCTTCGTATTTGTACCATTGCCCGATGGGAACGCTGCCGTTGTAGTCGTTTGTCCCGGCGAATATCATTATTGCGTCGATTTTTTCGGCTCCGTCGGATTTTAACTTTTGGGCCTGTTTTAATATTCCGCAAAAATTGTCGCCGTTTATGCCGTAAACAGCCGGCTCTATTCCGAGGATTTCTTCCAAATATTGCCAGTAGTTCTTTGTTGTTCCAACGTGGCATTTGTCTGTTATAGAGTCTCCCAAATATGCGATTTTTTTATTTTGCCATTGGCTCTTTATTTCAACATCTCCGGCGGGAAGATTGCTGCCTACCGCTGTTTTTTCAGCAAATGATGGCATTGCATAACTTATTAATAATAAGATATAAAAATATAACTTTAAAGACTTCATGCCGCATGTTTACATTATATTTGGCGATTCGTCAAATTTTTTTGGCCCGCAATCCTTTTCTGTGACTCGATTGAGAGGTAATGCCGCTTTTGCGGGGGATATTTTCATTTGACAAGGTCTGTAATTTGGAGTTTTTCTTTGAACTAAGATTATCGGCGGAATTCGGTTTTACCGTTCGCCGTTTTTCATCGCTTAACGTGGGCTTTAATGCTTTCGGGCGGACGGTGCTCAATTTACTCATTTAAAAACTATTAAATTCAGAATATCATGGCCAAAATAATTGTCGATGGGAACCAGCCTTTGGATTTGGGGAAAAAGGGTCGCGCGGGCGGCTTTAAATTCGAGCGTATTTTTACAAAAGAGGGAGTTTTTGCTTACGATACTGCAAAATGGGTTCGCAAAGATATAAAGATGTTTGCGTCGGGGGAAACGGTCTTTTCCCGGCAGAACGTCGAAGTGCCGGAACACTGGGGCGACAACGCTCTAAAAATAACGGTAAGCAAATACATATTTGGCAAAGATCCGGGCACTATTGAATACGAAGACTCCGTTAAGCAGATTTTCGACCGCATCGCAAATACGTACACTGTTTGGGGCTACCAGCTCGGCTATTTCGCCAACGAGAAATCCGCGCTCGTGTACAATCAGGAGATGAAGTACATGCTCCTCCACCAGATGTGGGCGCCCAACAGCCCAGTATGGTTTAACATAGGGCATTGGGAGCAGTGGAGATGGGGGCGCCCGGATCT
>ENA-OOWZ01001430-OOWZ01001430.1-human-gut-metagenome-genome-assembly--contig:-NODE-1430-length-11468-cov-2.097258_pt1 | contig 11468 bp, 6 predicted proteins | sample MGYA00241580_ERZ501329 | MGnify/ENA primary metagenome ERZ501329 (study PRJEB25962, sample SAMEA2042923) | human gut metagenome | biome: human gut; feature: human-associated habitat; material: faeces... | reverse complement strand
GCAGACAACTAAAAAAGGTCCACCGGACCTTTTTGTCGTATGCTTGGCAACGCAAAAAAACCTTGAATCATCCCATTTTCATAGGAAATTCAAGGTTTTTCGTTGATTTACATGATAATAATACGGTTCAAATTCTTATGCGAACTGTAAGATTATGCGTTCATCTGAGCTGCAACTTCAGCTGCGAAGTCTTCGTTCTTCTTCTCAAGACCTTCACCTGTCTCGAAACGAACGAATCTCTTAACTGTCATGTTAGCTCCATTCTCTTTTGCTACCTTCTCTACGTATTTAGCTACTGTAAGGTCGCTGTCCTGAACGTATACCTGGTCTAACAGACAGATCTCTTTCATCTCTTTGTTGAGACGTCCGATGATCATCTTCTCGATGATGTTATCTGGTTTGTTAGGATTCTCCTGTTTAGCCTGAGCAAGAAGAATCTCTTTTTCATGCTCTAAGAAAGAAGCATCTACTTCATCACGTGAAGTATATTTTGGAGACATAGCTGCAACCTGCATAGCTACGTTCTTCAGACAAGCTTTGATCTCGTCGTTAACAACATCTGTATCAGCCTCTACGAGAACACCGATACGTCCGCCGCCATGGATGTAATCTACTACACAGCCGTCTGTAACGATTTTCTCAAATCTTCTGATGCTCAGTTTTTCTCCGATTACAGAGATTTTTTCATTTAATGCATCCTGAACTGTCTTAGAAGCATCTTCGTTCCAAGCCTCAGCCATGAATCCTTCCATATCTGTTGATTCAGAAGCGATTGCCTGATTAACAACAGCTTTAACGAATCCCTGGAATTCAGCATTCTTAGCAACGAAGTCTGTCTCTGAGTTAACTTCTACGATAGCTGCTGTCTTGTCTTCTTTAACATCAGCCATAACAATACCTTCTGCTGCGATACGTCCGGCTTTTTTAACAGCCTTAGCTTCTCCGTTCTTTCTTAAGAACTCGATAGCTGCATCCATATCACCATCTGTTTCATTAAGAGCTTTCTTGCAGTCCATCATTCCTGCACCAGTCATCTCTCTTAATTCTTTTACCATCTTAGCTGTAACTGCCATGATCTTATCCTCCAATTATGTTTTTTAAGAATCTTATTCTTCTACTGCTGCTTCTTCAGCTTCTTCAACATACTCTTCTTCGCCTGCAACACCCTGGTTAGCTTCTACTACAGCGTCAGCCATCTTAGAAACGATCAGTTTTACAGCACGGATAGCATCGTCGTTTCCAGGAATTACATAATCAAGTTCTTCTGGATCACAGTTAGTATCAGCGATACCGATAAGTGGAATTCCAAGTGTGTGTGCTTCCTGAACACAGATTCTTTCCTTTTTAGGATCTACTACGAAAATAGCGTCTGGAAGTGTCTTCATGTCTTTGATTCCGCCAAGGTTCTTCTCAAGTTTATCCCATTCTTTCTTTAACTGGATAACTTCTTTCTTAGGCAGTACATCAAATGTTCCGTCTTCTGACATTCTCTCGATGTTTTTCAGACGAGCGATTCTGCTCTTGATTGTCTTGAAGTTTGTAAGCATTCCTCCAAGCCATCTTTCATTTACATAGTACATTCCGCAACGTTCAGCTTCTACTTTGATAGCATCCTGAGCCTGTTTCTTAGTACCTACAAAAAGGATTGATCCGCCTTCTGCAGCGATATCAGCTACTGCCTGGTAAGCTTCATCTACTTTACCTACAGATTTCTGAAGGTCGATGATGTAGATACCATTTCTCTCTGTGTAGATATAAGGAGCCATCTTAGGGTTCCATCTTCTTGTCTGATGTCCAAAGTGAACACCTGCTTCTAAAAGTTGCTTCATTGAAATAACGCTCATGTTTCTTTCCTCCATTGGTTTTTTACTTCCGCATATGTTGTTATACGTCCCCGAAACCGTCCTGTTACCAGGCTTTGGCACCATCGGGACAAGCCTATGCGTGATTTTTTGCGACTTTTTAATATTACCATAAAGGTTGTCTGTTTGCAAGGATTTTCCTTTTATTTTTCTGCAAACTTTAGCATAAAAAATAAAAAACCGAAACCAGTTACCTGATTCCGGTTTTTATTTTATTTACTTTTCATTATCTACGCACATAGATCATACCAGACTGTACTGGTCCGACTTTTACAACATCTCCTGTATGTGGAGCATGGATCATCTGACCATTTCCGATATAAATACCACAGTGAGTTGCCGTTGTTACAACATCACCAGGCTGTGGGTTGCTTACCCTTGTCCATCCCATAAATGTAAGAGTTGTACCAAGACGTGTATAGCTTCCTGTCAGACAGTAGCTTACGAATCCTGAACAGTCAAAACTGCTCGGTCCATATGCACCCCATTCATAAGGTTTTCCAAGCTGGCTGTATGCTCTGCTTACGATCGTGCCACCATTTGCATTCGATCCGCTTGTTGTATTGCTGCTTGTATTATTACCTGATGGTCTCGATGGTCTCGTTGTATTACTTGTGTTATTTTTGTTGCTCGTTGTATTGTTGCTTGTTGTAGAATTATTTCTGTTAGATGAAGTACTGTTATTAGCTGCAGATGCCTGCTGCTTCTTTGCAGCCTCTTTTGCAGCCTTTTCTGCTGCTTCTTTTGCCGCTCTCTCCGCTGCTTCCTTTGCTGCCGCTTCTGCTGCTGCCTGAATCTCTGAATCCAGATTAGCAACTTCTGATGATTTAGAAGTAATCAGGTTATTCAGGTTATCACCCTGCTTCTCATATTCAACCTGCTTGCTTTCCAGTTCTTTCTGATCTTTTTCAAGACTGTCCTTCAAATCTGAAATCTGCTGCTTCGTCTCTACATATTCCTGTAACTGTTTTCTGTCATAACTATGTACATTCTGAACATACTCTGCTTTGCTCAAGAGATCTGTAAAATCATCCGATGTGACCAATGTTTCAAACGCTGAATCATTACCGGCTTCGTACATATATTTAATACGCTTCTTCATTGCTGCATACTGTTCTTTTTCTTTCTTCTGCGCAACTACCAGATCACTCTGTGCTTTTGTAATATCCTCACCTGTCTGGATCAATTCACTTTCCAGTGTATTAACCTTTCCCATCAATGTTGTAAGCTGTGACTGTAACGAACTGACTTCATTCTGTTTTGATGCTTTTTCCTTCTTCAAATCATCGACAGACGGTGCTGCCAGAACCGGTGTTACAATCATTGAACTTGTCACCACTGCTGTGATCAATCTGATTCCGTGTTTATTCATACTCACTCTTCTTTCTTATTTGTTTTAATTATTTTCCCCTCGTCATGAGAGCAATCTCTCACATCTGTTCCCTATTATAGCGCACACAAATACAAATTGCAACATTTTTTAATAATTTCGTAACATTTAACAGGCCGAAACATATGCTTCCGGCCTGTTTCTTCTTATTATAAATTGTACTCGCAGATTATTCAAGAATTTTTCATCTTTATCTTATTTTCCAGTTCTGTTCAGACACATAATCGTTTACTGCACATACATATTCGTATATCCCATCAGACTGATATCCACTTCTCTTGCCGCTTCACGGCCCTCACGGATTGCCCATACAACCAGCGATTGTCCTCTGTGCATATCTCCTGCCGTGAATACATTTTTCACATTCGTGTCATATTTTCCCGGCGCGGTTTTCACATTCGTACGTTCATTTACTTCCACACCAAATGCTTTCGTGACATAGTCCTGGCTTCCAAGGAATCCGGCTGCGATTAATACAAGATCTACATCTACTGTATATTCACTTCCGGCTACTTCCGTCATCATCATACGTCCTGTCTTTTCATTTTTCTTAGGCTCTAATTTTACCAGAACTGCCTTGCAGACTTTTCCTTTTTTGTCTTTTTTGAATTCTTTTACCGTTGTCTGGTAGACTCTCGGGTCATGTCCGAAGACAGCGGCAGCTTCCTGCTGTCCGTAGTCCGTCTTGCAGACTCTCGGCCATTCCGGCCAAGGGTTCATCTCGGTACGTTCATCCGGAGCTTTCGGCATCATCTCAAGCTGCAGCACACTCTTGGCTCCGTGTCTCATGGATGTTCCCACGCAGTCATTTCCGGTGTCTCCGCCACCGATGACCATAACATTTTTCCCTTTTGCGGAAATGTATGTACCGTCTTTCAGGTTTAGATCATAGGTTCCGTCTGCATTCTGTTTTGCATTTTTCCAGAGTGCTTTTGTGGTTGATTTCAGGAAATCCACTGCAAAATAGATTCCTTCGGCTTCTCTTCCCGGAACTTTTATATCTCTTGGGTTGGATGCACCGCAGCAAAGAACCACACGATCAAATTCTTTTAATAATGTAGCCGCTTTCTTATCTTTTCCGATATTACATCCGATCACGAACCGGATTCCTTCTTCTTCCATAATCGCAATCTTCCGGTCAATGAACTGCTTTTCCAGTTTCATATTCGGGATGCCGTAACGGAGAAGTCCACCGATCTTATCCTCTCTTTCAAAGACCGTCACACTGTGACCTCTTCTGTTCAGCATATCGGCCGCCGCAAGTCCGGATGGCCCCGATCCTACAATCGCTACCTTCTTTCCGGTTCTTACTTTCACCGGTTTTGCCGTTGCGTAACCTTTTTTATATGCATTTTCAACAATGCTGTATTCATTCGCCTTACTTGAAACTGCCTCTCCGTTCAGTCCACATGTACATGCCGCCTCACAAAGTGCCGGGCAGACTCTGGATGTAAATTCCGGAAAGTTATTCGTCTTTTTCAGTCTGTAATATGCCTCTTCCCAGTTCTCGTGAAAGATCAGATCATTCCACTCCGGTACCAGGTTATGAAGCGGGCAGCCACTTGCCATTCCCATCAGCATCTGACCGGACTGGCAGAACGGTACACCGCACGCCATACATCTGGCTCCCTGCAGTTCCTGTTCTTCTTTTGACAGAGGTGTATGAAACTCTTTAAAATGCTTAATTCGTTCTTTTGGATCTTCAGCCGGCTTATCCTGTCTGTCATAATCCATAAATCCTGTTGCTTTTCCCACTGTTCTTACCCCCTATCTTCCTTCTTTGATCGCATAAAATGCTTCTGTCTTTGCCTGTTCACTGCTCATGCCCTGTTCTTCCATCTGAAGAATCGTTGTCAGCATCCGCTCATAATCGATTGGAATGATCTTCTTGAATTTTGGAAGGTATTCTGTAAAGTTATCCAAGATCTTCTTACCAAGTTCGGAATTGGTATTGGCAACATGTTCTTCGATCATGCTCTTTAATTCTCCGACATCCATCTTGGTTGTCACATGTTCGATATGGACCATCTCTTTATTGACTCTTGTATAGAGATCATTTTCCATATCCAGTACATAAGCGACACCGCCGCTCATGCCGGCTGCGAAGTTTTTACCTGTTCCACCAAGAACAGCTACACGCCCGCCTGTCATATATTCACATCCGTGATCTCCGACACCTTCCACAACAGCTGTTGCGCCGGAGTTACGCACTGCAAATCGTTCTCCTGCCACACCGTTGATGAATACCTTACCACTTGTCGCACCGTAGAGTGCAACGTTACCGATGATGATATTCTCTTCGGCTTTATAACGGATTCCTTTCGGCGGATATACGACAAGTTTACCACCTGACAATCCTTTACCGAAGTAGTCATTACTGTCACCTGTGAGTTCCAGTGTCAGTCCCTTTGGAATGAATGCACCAAATGACTGTCCGCCGGCACCTTTACAATGTACTACATAACTGTCTTCATCCAGACCTTCCGGATATCTTCTTGTAATCTCTGAACCAAAGATCGTTCCGAATGTACGGTTTGTATTTGTTACATCTATTTCAATGCTTCTCTTCTGTTTCTTTTCTACAGCAGGAAGAAGTTCTTTTACCAGAACTTTTTCATCCAGTGTCTTTTCAAGTTCAAAGTCAAAGACTTTCTTCGGATTGAAGGTCATCGGTGTCTTTGTGCCTTCATAAGGATTATCCAGAATCTGCTCCAGATTCAGTGTGGATGCACGTTCTGATGTTGGCACATCCTTCACCTTCAGAAGATCTGTTCTTCCTACCAGTTCATCCAGTGTACGGACACCGAATTTTGCCATATATTCACGAAGTTCCTGTGCGATAAAGCGCATGAAGTTCACAACATATTCCGGTTTTCCGCGGAAACGCTTTCTAAGTTCCGGATTCTGTGTTGCAACTCCGACCGGGCAGGTATCCAGATTACATACACGCATCATTACACATCCCATTGTTACCAGCGGTGCGGTAGCAAATCCGAATTCTTCTGCTCCAAGGATGGCTGCGATCGCCACGTCACGGCCGCTCATCAGCTTACCGTCTGTCTCGATGCGGACTCTTTCTCTCAAACCATTCTGGATCAGCGTCTGATGTGTCTCGGCAAGTCCAAGCTCCCATGGAAGTCCGGCATTGTGAATCGAACTTCTTGGTGCCGCACCGGTTCCTCCGTCATATCCGGAGATCAGTATCAATCCGGCTCCTGCTTTGGCAACACCGGCTGCTACGGTACCAACGCCGGCTTCTGATACCAGTTTCACCGTAATCCTTGCATCTTTATTCGCATTCTTGCAGTCATAAATGAGCTGTGCAAGGTCCTCGATGGAATAGATGTCGTGATGCGGCGGCGGGGAAATCAGGGATACACCCGGTGTGGAGTGACGTGTTTTCGCAATCCACGGGTAAACCTTTCCGGCCGGTAAGTGGCCGCCCTCGCCCGGTTTTGCACCCTGCGCCATCTTGATCTGAATCTCTTTTGCGCTGACCAGATATTTGCTGGTAACACCGAACCGGCCAGATGCTACCTGTTTGATTGCGGAACATCTCTCCGGAGACTCCAGGCGGTCATCACTCTCGCCGCCCTCACCGGTGTTGGATTTTCCGTGCAGACGGTTCATGGCAACCGCCAGTGTCTCATGTGCCTCCTGGGAAATGGAACCGTAGGACATCGCACCGGTTTTGAACCGCTTTACAATGGAATCTACACTCTCAACCTCTTCGAGCGGAACGCCCTGTTCCGGGTAATCGAAGTCCATCAGACTTCGCAGGTAACCGCTCTCCTCGCTGTCAACCATGGCAGTGTACTCTTTGAACATCCTGTAGTCACCGCGTCTTGTAGACTCCTGCAGGGTATGGATGGTACGGGGATTGTAGCGGTGCTCCTCACCCTGACTTCTTGCTTTATGACGTCCGAGACTGTCCAGCGTCAGATCCGTCGTCAGTTCCAGCGGATCAAATGCCTGAGAATGACGCTCATCAACGTCTTTTGCAATGTCTTCCAGTGTAATACCGCCGACACGGCTGACCGTACCAGTGAAGTATTTGTCGATTACATCCTCAGAGATACCGATAGCTTCGAAGATCTGGGAACCCTGATACGACTGAATCGTCGAGATACCCATCTTCGCCGCGATTTTTACGATGCCGGAAATGACAGCATGGTTGTAATCTTCAACGGCTGCATAGTAATCTTTCTTAATCATGCCCTCTTCGATCAGCTCATGGATCGTGTCGAGTGCCAGATACGGGTTGATTGCGCAGGCACCGTAGCCGAGCAGTGTTGCGAAATGGTGCACCTCGCGCGGCTCGCCGGACTCCAGAATAATCGCAAGAGAAGTTCTCTTTTTCGTTTTTACCAGATGCTGATGAACCGCAGATACAGCCAGGAGGGATGGAATCGCCACATGGTTCTCATCGACACCGCGGTCAGAGAGAATCAGGATGTTGGCTCCTGCCCGGTGTGCACGGTCAACCTCGACGAAAAGGCGGTCCATCGCACGGTCAAGCGGTGCGCTCTTGTAGTAGGTGATCGGAACGGTCACTGCCTTGAAGCCTTCGACTTTCATGTTCTTGATCTTCAGCATATCGGTATTGGTCAGGATCGGATTGTTGATCTTTAATACCTGGCAGTTCTTCGGCTCCTCCTCAAGCAGGTTTCCGTCACGTCCGACGTAAACGCTTGTGGAAGTTACGATCTCCTCACGGATGCAGTCGATCGGCGGGTTCGTTACCTGTGCGAAGAGCTGTTTGAAATAGTTGAACAGCGGCTGATGCTCATGGGAGAGAACGGCAAGCGGGGTATCGATACCCATCGAAGCGGTTGCCTCGACACCGTTTAATGCCATCTTTCCGATGGAGGAACGGTACTCCTCGTAGGTGTAGCCGAACGCTTTCTGCAGGCGCATCCGCTCTTCTTTCGTGTACTCTTCGACCGGCAGATTCGGGATTTTGATATCCTTTAACTGTACCAGATAACTGTCGAGCCATTCGCCGTACGGCTGTTTCTTTGCGTAATATTCTTTGACTTCCTCATCGTTTAAGACTTTTCCCTGTACGGTGTTGACGAGAAGCATCTTGCCCGGATGGAGACGCTCTTTTAAGACGATTTTTTCTTCCGGAACTTCCAGAACACCGACCTCAGAGGAAAGGATCAGGAATCCATCGTTAGTGATGTAGTAACGGGAAGGACGAAGACCGTTGCGGTCGAGCACTGCTCCCATCACATCTCCGTCGGAGAACAGGATCGATGCCGGTCCGTCCCACGGCTCCATCATCGTTGCATAATACTGATAGAAATCACGTTTCTCCTGGGAAATCGTATCGTTGTTTGCCCACGGCTCCGGGATCGTGATCATGACAGCCAGCGGAAGATCCATACCGCTCATGGTCAGGAACTCGAGTGTGTTGTCGAGCATTGCAGAGTCAGAACCCTGGGTGTTGACAACCGGCAGAACCTTGTGCAGTTCATCCTGCAGCATCGGGGAGGACATCGTCTCCTCACGGGCCAGCATCTTGTCGGCGTTTCCGCGGATGGTGTTGATCTCGCCGTTGTGTACGATGAAACGGTTCGGATGTGCTCTCTCCCAGCTTGGATTCGTGTTCGTGCTGAACCGGGAATGCACCATGGCGATTGCAGATTCATAATCGACATCCTGCAGATCGTGGAAGAAGGTGCGGAGCTGTCCTACGAGGAACATACCTTTGTATACGATGGTACGGCTGGAAAGGGATGGCACGTAGGTGTTGTCGTTGCTCTGTTCGAAAACACGGCGTACGACGTACAGACGGCGGTCGAAAGCGATTCCCTTTTCCACATCCTCCGGTTTTTTGATGAATGCCTGCATGATGTAAGGCATACACTCTCTTGCCTTATGGCCGAGAACTTCCGGAACGGTCGGCACGGTTCTCCATCCAAGGAGTTCCAGTCCCTCTTTTTCCACGATGATCTCAAACATCTTTTTTGCCTGGTTCCGTTTCAGCTCATTTTGTGGGAAGAAGAATACGCCGACGCCGTATTCCCGTTCTCCGCCTAATGAAAAACCGAGGGTCGAACAGGCTTTGGAAAAGAATTTGTGCGATATCTGCAACAAGATTCCTACTCCGTCTCCTGTTTTACCCTCGGCGTCTTTGCCGGCTCTATGTTCAAGATTTTCTACGATTTTTAATGCGTTTTCTACGGTCGCATGGGATTTTTCACCTTTGATATTCACGACGGCTCCGATACCGCAGTTGTCGTGTTCAAAGGAAGAACGGTACAGCCCTTCTTCTCCCATGACACGCTCTTTACTCTGTGTCATACGGCTTCCCTTCCTTTACCTTTTCTTATTTTCGGTTCTCTTTTGTTTTCCAGAAAAGAATGGAGGGGAACATTTCCTTCCCCGCCGTTCTTTTTGGATTGCCCTTACTATACTCTATTTTTTTCATCCTGTAAAGAGCAAATTTAAATTTTATATAATTTTTTACAATTTTTCTTTACTTTCTTAGGTTATTGCTGCATTTTACCTAATTTTCTACACTTTCGATCCATTATTTCGCTGCATGGTACTCGGCTGCTGCTGCAATCAGGCCGCGGAACAGCGGATGCGGACGGTTCGGACGGGATTTGAACTCCGGATGTGCCTGCGTTGCGATGTAGAACGGATGATCTGAAAGTTCTACCATCTCAACGATTCTTCCGTCCGGAGAAACACCGGAGAGAACCATGCCGTTTTCGGTCAGTGCTTTCCGGAAATCGTTGTTTACTTCATAGCGGTGGCGGTGACGCTCGGAAATCTCTTTCTCACCGTACAGCTCCTGTGCTTTCGATCCGTCTGCCAGGACGCATGGATATGCGCCGAGACGTAACGTACCGCCGATATCCTCGATTCCATCCTGATCCGGCATCAGTGCGATCACCGGGTGCATGGTGTTCGGGTTCATCTCGATGCTGTGTGCGTCGTGGTAACCGAGAACGTTTCTTGCATATTCAACAATCGTCAGCTGCATGCCGAGGCAGAGGCCGAGGAACGGAATCTTGTTCTCTCTTGCATATCGAATCGCTGTGATCATGCCTTCGATACCGCGGTTTCCGAATCCGCCCGGTACCAGAACACCGTCCACATCGCTCAGATACTCTGCCACGTTCTCCCCGGTTACCAGCTCGGAATCCACCCATTTCAGGTGTACGTTTGCATGGCTTGCAATTCCGCCGTGTTTTAATGCCTCAACAACGCTCAGGTATGCATCATGCAGCTGGATATACTTTCCGACGAGCGCAATCGTCACCTCTTTGTTCGGATGGCGGAGTGCTTCTACCATATGGGTCCAGTCGGACAGATCCGGTTCCGGGCATGGAAGGTGAAGGCTCTCGCAGACAACCTGCGCCAGGTTCTCTTTCTCCATGGCAAGCGGAGCTTCATACAGATACTCCACGTCCAGGTTCTGCAGAACATGGCTTGACGGAACGTTGCAGAACAGAGCAATTTTATCTTTGATCTCGGTGGTCAGCGGATGCTCGGACCGACATACGATGACATCCGGCTGAATACCGATTCCCTGCAGCTCTTTTACGCTCGCCTGCGTCGGTTTTGTTTTCATTTCACCGGAAGCTTTCAGATATGGAATCAGGGTAACGTGGATCAGAATGGCGTTCTCGTGTCCGACGTCATGCTGGAACTGGCGGATTGCCTCCAAAAACGGCTGGCTCTCGATATCGCCGACGGTTCCGCCGACCTCAATGATGGCAATACGCTCCTCGTCTACTTCTTTTCCGCGGTAGAAACGGCTCTTGATTTCGTTTGTAATGTGCGGAATGACCTGTACGGTGCCTCCGCCGAAATCACCGTGGCGTTCTTTCTGCAGAACAGACCAGTATACTTTTCCAGTCGTCACGTTGGAATTTTTATCCAGGCTCTCGTCGATGAAACGCTCGTAGTGGCCGAGATCGAGGTCTGTCTCTGTGCCGTCATCGGTAACGAAAACCTCGCCGTGCTGAATCGGGTTCATCGTACCCGGGTCAACGTTGATGTACGGGTCAAATTTCTGCATCGTCACTTTGTATCCTCGGGCTTTTAAAAGCCGTCCAAGGGACGCCGCCGTGATTCCCTTTCCAAGGCCGGAGACTACTCCGCCTGTCACAAAGACATATTTTACTGCCATATTGATTTCCTCCTGCTTTTCTCTTCTGATATTTTCTTTTCCGTCACAAGTTTCTCTAAAAGGAAAT
>ENA-OOWZ01001424-OOWZ01001424.1-human-gut-metagenome-genome-assembly--contig:-NODE-1424-length-11499-cov-8.386666_pt1 | contig 11499 bp, 10 predicted proteins | sample MGYA00241580_ERZ501329 | MGnify/ENA primary metagenome ERZ501329 (study PRJEB25962, sample SAMEA2042923) | human gut metagenome | biome: human gut; feature: human-associated habitat; material: faeces... | reverse complement strand
ATTTCATTGAAAATCGGGGTGAAATGTTACAACACTCGGACATTTCAAAAATTCTTATGACAATTCCCGTATTTGATCTACCAGAGATTGTTTTTTTATCTGCCGAATTGCCAAATACGAGAAAAGCATTTGGACGGCAAGCATCAGTATAAAATAACTGAACATTTCAACTGTCGGAAAATGATAGCTTACTTTTCCAAAAATACTCATTGCACTAAAGACGGTGCAGAGAAGATACCCGATAAGAGTTCCGCATGATATGGAAAGAAGAAGCACCCCTAATGTATAGAACAAGCCCTCTATCAATAACATTTTTGAAAGCTGTTTACTGCTCAAACCAACCGCTTGCAAAACACCCAGTTCTCGCTTCCGGGTCAAGATGTTTGTTATCAGTGTATTTAGCAGATTGATAATGCCAAAAACCCCGATAAACATAACAAAAATGTAGACTGGCATACGATAGTTCAATAGTTTTTCGTTGTATGCCTCTACCCAATCATTCAAGGTACTAACATAGAGGCTGGAAGTCGGTGGAATTATCTTTTGGATTTCATCTTTTGCGGCTGCCCATTTACTGTCATCTGTATCTACAATAAATTGATAATTGAGGTTTTCAATAGGAACGATCTTTGACAGCATTTCTAAAGGAATAAATAGCGTATCATATCCGCCATACGGGATATTAGCGTCCACAATTCCCATTACTTTTACTTCCAATGTTTGTCCGCCAACTTCAATCAGAAGTTCGTCCCCAATCGCTGCATCCCACCCAAAAGTTTCTTTCCACTGTGGGCCATTTTCAATAATAATGCCATTGTTTTTAAGTAGTTCCTGCAAATCTGCTGTACCATCAATCAAATATTGCTCAATCAATTTTTGAGAGCTTCGTGTATATGCGTCTGAAACAATCGGTTCAATATCTCCCGTTGGCATACGAACATTCAAAACGGTGCCTTGGTATTCTTTTATTTCTTCCACACCATCTATGTCCAAAATGGATTCTCTAAAATCTTCTGTAAGCAGATTCGATTTTTGGAGTTCTGAATATTGTTCGCTGTTATGTGCCTGTGGCCCGTAATCGCCTAATTCAAGGCGAATTTCTCCGTAAGGAAAACTCCTACGCGCCATCGCTAAAGGATCAATGGAATTAAAATATGCAGAGCTTGCCATCAGCAAAATTCCACATACCCCTAACGCCAGGATCGTTAAAGCGGTTTTCTTTCTGTTCCTCGCAAAATTAAGGAATGCTAAATTTTTCGCGGATAGAGAACGATGTAACACTTTTGTACTGTTGGACATTACATCATTATTGCCCGCCATATAACGGACTGCTTCAATAGGCGTAACATGAGCAGCAATCTTGGCTGGCTTAATTACAGCAATCATAACGCATAAATACACAAACAGAGCTGTGACAGCGGCAATTACAAATACCATTAAAGTGTTCCAGCCTTGCGGGACAAGGACATATCCCGCTATTGCACCGGCTAATATTCCAATCGGAATACCAATTTTGGAAAGATGAAATCCCTCTCTAAAAACGATTCTTTTCATCTGTTTTCCAGTTGCCCCTATTGTCCGCAGTTTTCCATATTCTTTTGTTTTTCTGGCTATGGACACATAAAACAGGCTGTAAATAACAAGCCAAAGCGATAATAAGACTGATAAATGCTATTACAGTGATATATTGACTGCTTCTCTGTTCAATGAGAGAAAAATAATATGTTGAAAACTGCATTTGCTCCGGCTGTATTTCCAATTCTCTGCACAATGTTGATAATTCAGCTTGTATAGCAGCCTTAGACCAACCATCAGATTCATTCAAACGGATATAAGCGGAGGATGCCGGTTCGCTGATCTTGTTTTCAATATAAGACTGCGACACGAATACGGAATAATTTGAATTTTCGACAGGCAAAATACCACATAAGGTATAATCTTTTTCTCCATCTCCCAGATTTAACGATATAGTATCGCCTATGGATTTGGACAATCCAGCTCTATCAAGAAACGCCTTTGTGATAGCAATTTCATTTGTAGATTTGGGCAATTCCCCCTCCAAATCAGGATATTTTGCTAATTTCATTAGTGTTTCATCCATTGAACGAACGGTTAATTTGTAGTCCCCATAAGATACTAAACCCAATAAATGACTTACACCCACTTGAACCCTACTGTCATTTACTAATTTTGTAATGGTATCATTATCGACTTCATTGATAATTGCTTGATAACGCCCAGCTGCATCATTTAATGATTTTCGCTGCGAAGCAAAAAAATACAAGGTCGTTGTCATTATCAAGCAGGTAGCTAAGGCAATCGTAATGATAATGAGGATGTTTCTACTTTTATCTGCTTTTAAGTTTCGTTTTGCCAACTTCTTTACAATGATACGGGTATCATTTTCAAATGGTAATGTCATAGTCATCCACTCCTTTCACTGTCATCCTAACCCCCAAATGTTGCAGAAATATCCCAAAGGCTCAACAGTTTAAGGGTGAATTGCTTCAATTTTAGGACAATTCATTTTGCAGTAAGACTCACACATTTTCATCCTTTAAGACTTCTACAATAATATCCCTGCGGATTCTTCTGGAAGCCGCCCTGTAAATCCCACTGATGACCATTAGCACCAGGACAATATAGGCTGCCAGCCCTAATAACGGGAATACCTGAATGAACTCCATAAAAGTCACATCCTGCATCCACATCAGAACTGTGGCGTTCAAAAACAGGATTGGTAATCCAATGACCAAAGGCTTTCCTCCAAGGAAGATCCCTTCTATATGGAGCAAACGGTCAAGACCTTTTCTATCCAGCCCCACAGAACGCAGCATGGCAAATTCCTTTCTTCTCTGATACAGGCTGTTCAGAATCGCCACTGCTGCTGATGAGATTCCAATGATACCAAATAGTGCAGTCAAACTGTAAACGATCAGCATGGTCGCATCGGTCAGCCGCTCTCTGTCCAAAGCGCGCTGTGTCTTGCTGGAGGTATAGAAATCACTCGTCCCCAGATAAGTACCACAGATCTGCTCTGCCTGCGCCTGTACTTCGGCATCCAGCCCATCTTCCACGAGAAGATTCATGTAAGTCCTGTAATTGTAAACTGCACGATCTTCTCCGAAATTCTGGATAATCTCATAGTATTGATCCATCGGCACCAGAATGGGCAATGTATAAAAGGCTATATTACGCCCAATCTCCGGCATTTCAGAAAGTGCAGATGATACCGTCACATCAAAACGGTAATCCCCCTGAATGGAGTCCAGGAACTTCTCTGTTACTTCTAAAGACTGATTTTTCTTGGAAAGAAGTGCCGGAGCAGCAGCACAACAACAACCGGCGGGATCAGCAAGCAAGCTGCATTGATGAGTAATGTCTTTGTGATTTCCATAAGGCCACCTCCAAATTCATGATGTTGCTGTCAGCATAAATCCCAAATGTTGCAGAATTGTCCTAAAATCCATTGTCCTCTAAAAATTTTTCAAAAAAGGCAGCCTGCCAAAACAGACTGCCTCAGAATTATTTTATGGGCAGGAACACGGAAAAAGTTGATCCTTCCCCAACTTTAGACTCGACGGTAATATAGCCCCCCTGCATGGTAATGATCTCACGGGCAAGGTATAAGCCGATTCCGACCCCATCTATATCATGCACCGCTTCATCCCGATAGAAGCGTTTGAAGATCGTGCCCTGAGAATGCTCCGGGATGCCTCTGCCTGTATCCGTCACATCTATCCTCAAATACATCTCCCAATCCCGTACCCTCACCTGAATGCTGCCACCAGCAGAGGTGTACTTTACCGCATTATCCAGAATGTTAAACAATGCTTCGGAAGTCCAGCGGCTGGCATGGGATATTGTCAAATCAGATGGGCAGTCCACCGACAGACTGATCTCTTTTTGTTCCATCGGAGCCAAAACACCATTGATGGCGCTCACCAGCGTATCCCCGATCACAGCATCCTGTTTCTCCAGCGTAATGACACCCGTTTCCAGACGGGAGGTTTTCACCATTCCCTGAATGAGAAAATCCAATTTATCCAGCTGCGTGCCTGTGGCCTGCAAAAACTCCTTGCGCTTTTCTTCTGTCAATGACCGTGTCAGCATGGTATCGTTGATCAGCTTCAAATTTGCGATGGGGGTTTTGGTCTGGTGGGAAATATCTGATACCAGGGATTGCAGTTCTTCCTTTTCTCCCTCTGCCGTATGTCTGGTTTTCTGCATCACATTATAGAGCCGTTCCAGACGATGGCTAATCCGAGACAGCAGTGTTTCCGCTTCATAGTCTACCTGGGGCCGGTCTGTACTGTCCATCATGTGATCCAATGTCTGGCACAAACCATCGGTGAACAGAGAAAGTTTCTTTTGAAAATAGTGCAGAAAAACCATGCCCCAAATGTAAAATGCAGCTATCAAAATAATGCCGCAGATGACAACACGCACATCTTTCGTCAACAGGAAAAAAATCAACAGCAGCAAAGCGGCAGTGAGCAGAGTCCCCGCCACAATTTTTCTCAAAAATGCCCTGACGGATAAATTTTGCAGCTTCATCGAGGCTCACCGCCGATCCACTGATAGCCCATTCCATAAGCTGTCTTAATATATTTCCTCTCCTCTGTTTCGATTTTTTTGCGGATACGGCTGATGATCGTCGTTAGAGTATGCTCATCCACAAAGTCTCCATCAATATCCCACAGCTTCTCTAAAATCTGCCGCTTGGTCAGAATAATCCGGGGATTCTTTACGAACAGGAACAGGGTGCGGTATTCCTTCGGTGTAAAGTCCAGGGATTCTCCGGCAAGGGACGCACTTTGTTCAGAGAAGTCGATTTTCAGAAAGCCATCGTCAAACAGATCATGCCGAGGTGTCCGCAGTTCCAGATTCGCAAAAACCGCCGCTACTTTTTTGCAAAGCACCGTCACAGAAAATGGTTTGGTCACATAATCCGCGCCGCCGACTTCATATCCCTTGAGCATATCGCTCTCCTTGTCGTTGGCGGTGATAAAGATGATATAGGTATGCTGACCGCGATTCCGGATTTCTTCACACAGATCCAGTCCGCTGCCATCGGGCAGGTTAATGTCCAATAGCGCCACATCAAACTCATTTTCCCGCAGCTTTCTTACCGCGCTGTCAAAATTAAAAACCGAAATGACCTCATATCCGTCAGAGGTCAGATTATATGCCAGGGTCCGATTCAAAAGCTGATCGTCCTCTACAATTAAAATCTTCTTCAAAGCCTTCACTTCCTTTCCCAATTTTCCGATCATACTGATATTCTAAACATCAAATGTTGCAGAAATGTCCCAATCCGATATTTTTCTTTTTAATTATAGGATAGCCTACTTTTCAGCACAAGAATAAAAATATGAATTTCAATGTCATGTTGGACAACAAGAACACCGCCGCAAACTATACGATTGCGGCGGTGTTGACTATGTATAAAATCTTCCTATAGATTTTTATGTATGTATCCCGTATTTCGCCGTTTGGATGTTCTCTTCGCCATGCAGGATTACTCCACCGCAAGTCTTTGCGCCCTGTACCATGTAGCCCTCAAAAAAGAAGCTGTAAGGCAGGTAATCATCCGTCAGGACGATGCGCTCATAGTTGTACCAGTTAAAGTGCTGGTCCAGAAACTTCCCCAGTTTGTGCCGAAGGATAGGATTTTCCACTACGGCCTTGAGATTTTTCCGGCTGTGAAACTCTAGCTTTGGCCGGTTCTGTTCCGGAATGGACAGCAGCCGCCACCGTGTTCCATCAACGGTTTCTTCCTCACCTGCCGCATATGCGCGAAACGGCTCATAGGGCAGCCTGATCCGTTCGGTATAGCCGGAAACGCTGTCTCTGCCAGCATCCTTCAGCCATGTGAAGGAAAACTCCAGCACTTTGACACCGTCTACGGCATCACACAGCCGCAGTTCTGCATAGGAATGAATATCTTTGGCGATCAAATACTTCTTCTCCTCCAGCCGCTGCAGTTCCTTTTTCAAAATAATAAATTGCTGCGGCGAACAGCCATTTCTGGAGCGGGTCTTGAGGGAAATACTATCCCGATCCACATAAACCGTTGCCATTGTCCTATTATTCATAATCCACCTCGTTTCTGTTATTTGCCCCTGTATGATGCATGGCAGTCTGTGTGACCAGGAATGGATGCTCTACATACTCCTCTTTTGCTGAGGTATATGCCGCTCCGCCCAGAGAGTCCAGATACTGCCATCCGTTTTTGGATTTTGAGATGTACACATAGAACGGTGCAAGCACATACTCATCCCGTTCATAGCAACCAAGATACTTTCTTGCAAGTACCGCCACAACACCCAACTCTGCCGCTTTCTGTGTTGTCAGGGAAACTGCCAGTTTCATTACTTCCTCTTTTTCAATATCATTGAGTCTGGAAGTATAAACACTCTCCAGGAATAACACAGCCTTCTCACCTGCGGCAGACTTTCCGGTAGCCGTGTTCTCCTGCGACAAATCAGCAAAAGAAAAATCGATGGCAGGTGGTTTTTGAAATGCACCTTTTGTCAGACGGAGGCAGGCGCGAGCCACCACTGTTTCATCCTTTTTCACAAGAATAATCTTCTTGTTAGAGTCAAAGGCGGCTAACAGGCACTCTCTCTGGCTTCCAGTACGGTAAGACAGGCAGGTACCATGAGGAAGCTCCCCAAGCCGCAGAGTGTGGTAAAAATCATCCACCTCTTCTGCCAGAAATGCACCTCGGGCCAAAGAAAGATTTTTCTTCCAGAGGCTCTCCTGCATCTCGCTGACAGGGTAGCGGATCTCACGCTGCAGGTCACCGGCAAAATATTTGAGTTTATAGAACTGGCCCATCAATTCAGCCTGTACGATCCGTCGCAGCGCTTCAACAGCCAACTCCTGCCCGTCCAGTTCCCCATAGAGAGCGCGTACCATAGCCGCGCCACCCCGCAGTAAAAACTCCGTGACAGTCTCCCTGTTCTGCTCCACAAAATCATCCGAGAAGACCAGCTTGTCTTTTAGTTCCAGCCAGTCTGCATCTGTTGTCAGAATATCTTTGCGTACCTGCTTCCAATCCGTCCTTTCCAAAAGAGCCGTCATATTGTTGAGGGCAAATACCGCATCCGGCTCCGCAGTGAAAGCCGGTATGAATGTCTGCAGCTTCGTATAGTGTTGTAACAGTTCCATGGCAGTCCTCCGGGTCAGTCCACGGATATGTCCAAATGAACTCCGGTACCATTCGCTAAATGGCCTTTCCAACAGACATTTTCCAAGCTGCTCCAGCTCTGTATCTCCTGTATACTGGCTGACCAGCTCCCGCTTTATCAGCTGCCGAAGTGTCAGCAAACGCTGATCCACAGGAAGAGGTGTCAGCATGGTGTATAGCCGAACGTAAACCTCTTTCTGATGCCAGAGCTGATACATTTCCTCGAAGGTGTACTGCTGCCCTTCTTCCAGAAGCGTAAAAAAGCTGTCATTGCGGTTCACAGAATCGCTGGCTTTCAAATTCTTCAGCGTCAGAGAATTGATGTTGCAATGCTCACAAAAGCCTGGCTCAAACAAAAGTGAGTATCTCCCCAAGGACAGGAACACTTCACTGTTCTGATCCACCAAATCCAGAAAATGCTTTTTTCTATGCTCCACTGCATAAATGAGAATTGAAAACTGGAATTGAGATTTCATGTATTCCAAGGAATTTAATAATTGTTATATTTTATTATCAAATATCTCTCAAGCCCTTGAAAACACTAAGTTTATCGCAGGTGAGCTTTCCCTTATTGTTTCCCTTGTATTATATTGTCCCACCAGTGTTTACGAACTCTGATAAGGGCAAATACAAGGGCAAGAAAATCCTATAAAACAGTATAACACAAAATTAAAACGACATGGTGAACTGATTGAAATGCTTCTATTTTTTTAACGAATGATTGATTGAACGATAAGGAGATTTGATACGATGAGAACGATATTTGCAGAATACAATTCTTGACAGAAAATGTTAGCAGACTTACAATTATTCTGGTTTCAAATGATTCACAATTTTTGATGTACAATTTGATATTATAAATGAAAATACAGACATTTTGACACCTGAATTTTATAAAAAAGGAGTTTATCAACATGACACAGGAAAAACAAATGACAAATCCACTTGGTACCGATAGAATTTCCACGCTGGTGGCACGTTTTGCTGTTCCAAGCATTATCGCAATGCTTGTCAGCGCCGTTTACAATATCGCTGACCAGCTTTTTATCGGAAATGCAGTCGGCACGCTCGGAAATGCTGCAACCAATATCGCCTTTCCACTCTCTATGCTCTGCACTTCGCTGGCACTGCTTTTTGGGATCGGCGGAGCAGCAAGCTTTAACCTTCATATGGGCGCTGGACGAAAAGAGGAAGCTCCTTATTATATCGGCAACTCCATCACTATGCTGCTCTCACTCGGATTTCTTTTACTGCTTATCACCGAACTGTTTTTAAATCCGCTGTTAGTGCTCTTTGGTTCCCCGGCAGATGTACTCCCACTGGCAGAGCAATATGTCCGCGTCACAGCGGTCGGTTTTCCATTTCTGATCTTAACCATCGGAAGCGGTCACCTGATCCGTGCGGACGGCAACCCGAAAATGGCAATGTTTGTCACAGTTTCAGGTGCTGTCATTAATATTGTCTTAGACGCACTGTTCGTATTCGGTTTCCAATGGGGAATGTACGGTGCTGCCTGGGCGACTGTCATCGGACAGATCATCTCCGCTGCGATCGCGATCCGTTACCTCATGCATTACCACACTGTGACATTAGAAAAACAGCATTTTATCCCTTCCGGGAAAGTTCTCGCACAGATCTGTTCCCTCGGCATGTCCTCAGGCATTAACCAGATTGCCATGATGATCGTGCAGATCGTCATGAACAACCTGTTAAAACACTACGGCGCACAGTCCGTTTATGGCGAATCCATCCCGATCGCCTGTGCCGGAATTGTCATGAAGGTAAACCAGCTTTATTTTTCTATTATTATCGGACTGTCCCAGGGAAGCCAGCCAATTGAAAGTTTTAATTACGGTGCAAAGCAATACAAACGGGTGAAGGACGCTTTCCTTCTCGCAGCGTCAGTCGGTGCGGTTGTATCCATTATTTCCTTTTTGCTGTTCCAGCTTTTCCCGAGACAGATCCTTGGTCTGTTCGGAAGCGGAAGCGAAGAATATTTTGAGTTCGGTGTCAACTATTTCCGAGCCTTCCTGTTCTTCACCTGGTTAAACTTTTTGCAGCCGATCTCCTCGATGTTTTTCAGTTCCATCGGAAAAGCGTACAAGGGAACTTTCCTCTCCCTGACCAGACAGATCCTGTTCCTGCTGCCGCTTATCGTTGCACTGCCGCATTTTTTCGGCATTATGGGCGTACTTTATGCAGGACCGATTGCCGACCTTCTGTCCTTTGCAGTCGGTCTTAGCATGGTGATCGTTGAATTCAAACATATTAATAAGCTGGAAGCTGAGCTGGCTTAATATTATCCTTTACCCCAACACCTTCTCCAGCTCCTCCACAACGATCTTAAGAGCTTTGATCCGGGCATATTTCTTGTCGACAGACTCTAAAATATGCCACGGAGCATAGGAGGTGCTGGTCTTTTGGATCATCTCATTGACCGCTGTCTCATACGCATCCCATTTGTCACGGTTGCGCCAGTCATCGTCTGTGATCTTCCACTGTTTTTCCGGTGTATTCTGTCTCTCATTAAAACGCTCAAGCTGCGTATCTTTGTCAATCTGCACCCAGAATTTGATGATCACAGCGCCCCAGTCGTGAAGTTCTTTTTCAAATTCGTTGATCTCATTGTAGGCGCGCATCCAGTCATTTTCACTGCAAAATCCCTCCAGACGCTCCACCATCACTCTTCCGTACCAGGTGCGGTCAAAAATAGCGATATGTCCTGTTTTCGGCAGTCTCGTCCAGAAACGCCACAGGTAATGTCTTGCTTTCTCATGAGGTTCCGGGCTTGCGATCGGATGAACTTCGTAACCGCGCGGGTCGAGCGCTCCTGCGATCCGCTTGATATTGCCGCCTTTTCCTGCTGCATCCCAGCCCTCATAGGCAATGATGACCGGCACTTTTTTCCGGTAAAGACGATTGTGCAGCTCACCGAGCCGGTTCTGCAATTCTTTCAGTTCTTTGCGGTACTCGTCCGTCTCAATCTCTTTGTCTAACGGCACTTCTGACAAAAGCGGCATTGGGACTAACGGGAAAACATTCTGCAAAAGAGGCACTGCCAGTTTCTGATTACTCAACGCAATATCCCCTTGTTTCCCGCCAGCCTTTCACATACCATCTTATCACGACATATATTACCTGTACCAATAACAATAGAAACAGTAGATTGACTGGTAATATTGTCCTTATCCAATCTGCGAAATAGATTGCTATTGCCATACTTACGAGTATCACCATTATGGTAATCATATCCCAACAGTATTTCTTATATAGCCCTGCAATCTTTATTTCGATGAATGCCAAAAGTATTCCCACACCCACCAGACATCCACCGGAAATCAGTATTCTTATCATCCAGTATATAATTCCGGCAACGACAGGATTGGATATTCCATTGCTAACCTGTGCCACATTCTTCCCTGCCAGTATAGTCAATCCTGCAATGTTCTGTATAAAAGTGGCGATTGTATCAAAGAATACCACGCAATCAGAAATAAATATTTTTGACCGTATCATCTGAAAAAGAGTAGTTGATACGGAATACCATATCAGCAGAAACATCAATGCTTCATACATGGCTGTTTTTGTTTTATATCTGCCTTCCAGTTTTTCTCTCTGCGTATCATACTTTTCCTTGGCTTTCAGATAAGCTGTCTGGTTACAGTTCCCACACTTTTGATAGAGTACCGGCTTTTCAACCGGTATCTCTACTTTTTTCTGATGAGAGAGTGCATAGTCCCGTTCCTGTTCTGCCTGCCTTAGCTTATCTTGACATTCCTCTGTCATGATTTCGGCAGCGTGCGTTTTCTTTTTCTCGCTCTGCAATAATTCTTTTGTTTTCCTCAAGTCGTTCTTTAAGGCTTGAATGTTCCCTGCTCTGTTCTCGCTGTTTAACCTCTCGTTCAAGGTCAGCGATTCGTCGAGCTGCACTTTCAGTTCCCTGATAGTCCGATCTTTCTGTTCGAGTTCGTCCTGCATCTGCTCCGTCAGCAGCAGCAACTCTTCCAGTTGATCGTCGCTCTTTGAGTTTTCGTATTCTGTCATCTATATCCCTCGCTTTCTCTATCTGCTGTTCAAGGTCAGTAATTCGCTGTTCTGTTTCTGCAATAGCCGATTCTCGCTGTTTAATCTCTGTGCTAATTCCTGCCATTGCTGATTCTCGTCTGTAAGCTTCTGTATCTGGTCTGTCTTTTCTTCCAGAAGCATCAACAGTTCTTCTGTATCCGGTAAGATTTGTAGCAGCTCTGACAATTCTTTCTCTAATTGCTGCAATCGTTCTTCCTGCTCCTGAAAGCACATCAGCT
>ENA-OOWZ01001423-OOWZ01001423.1-human-gut-metagenome-genome-assembly--contig:-NODE-1423-length-11504-cov-2.136518_pt1 | contig 11504 bp, 6 predicted proteins | sample MGYA00241580_ERZ501329 | MGnify/ENA primary metagenome ERZ501329 (study PRJEB25962, sample SAMEA2042923) | human gut metagenome | biome: human gut; feature: human-associated habitat; material: faeces... | reverse complement strand
TTTAATACGCGAAATGGATACACACCGTCCAAAAACAATAAACAATTTTGGAACACAAGCGAAATATCTTGGTTTCGTATGGAAGATATACGGGAAAATGGCAGAATTTTGGATAAAGCAATACAAGGCGTTTCAATATCAGCAGTAAAAGGTAAGGCGTTCCCGAAAAATTCCATTATTATTTCTACTTCTGCTACCATTGGCGAGCATGCATTGATAAAGTGTGAATCTTTAGCAAATCAAAGATTTACTTATCTAATATTGAAAGATGAGTATAAAGATAAGTATAATATCATGTTTTTATTTTACTATTGCTTTGTGCTTGATGAATATTGCAAGGAGAACCTAAATCAAGGTAATTTTGCCTCAGTCGATATGCGTAAATTTAATGAGTTTGAATTTCCTATGCCATCGCTTGAAGAACAAGACCACATTGTCGCTATCCTTGATCGTTTTGATAAACTGTGCAACGATATTTCCGAAGGCTTGCCCGCTGAAATCGAAGCGCGTCAAAAGCAATATGAATACTATCGGGATAAATTACTTAATTTTAAGGAAATCGCTCAATGAAAGGAAGAATTGCCGCCATTATTGTATTTTTGCTTTTTATATTTATTTTTACAAGCGGATTGTTTGAAGGCATCGTCAACTTTCTTACTTGGCTTGTAACCTTGAATATGACGCAAAGCAACATATCAATGGCGGGCGAAATTTTTGTTAAAATAGCGACGTGGATTATTTCCTATACTGTGGTGGGCATGATATTTCATGCACTTGGGTGGTTTGATAGCGACGCTATGAAATTCGTCTATTTCGTAATTTCTACGCTTGTTTCCTTTGCTCTCTGCTATATCGTAATGCTGTTGGAAACTTATCTGCTTTATATCGTCATTGGTTTGGGAGTTTTGCTTGCAGTTGTGATCGTCCTTGCTATTGTACTCTATATCAGGCATGGAAAAGTTTAGATTGATAACCGAGGATAAAAATATGGCTTACTATAACATCGTAACACAATCGAATGAAAGCACGGTCGTGGCGGAATATACGGCAAGTTCCGTGCGCAGCGACGCATATCAGAGCGAATCCGATTTGGAGCGCGAATTTATCGCGCTGTTAAAAACGCAGGGATATGAATATTTGCCTATCCATACGGAAGCCGACCTGATCGCCAACTTGCGCAAACAGTTGGAAGTTTTGAACGGCATACAGTTTACAGACGACGAATGGAAACGGTTTTTTTCCGTACATATCGCAAACGCCAAAGAGAGCATTGCAGAAAAAACGCGCAAAATCCAAGAAGGCGACAGCCGTATCAATTTCAAGAGGGACGACGGGCTGACCAAAAATATCGCGCTTATCAACAAAGCGGATATACACGCCAACAAGTTGCAAGTCATCAACCAATACGAGAACAACGCCGGCACTTATAAAAACCGCTACGACGTTACCATACTTATAAACGGTCTCCCCCTCGTTCATATCGAACTCAAACGCCGCGGCGTGGCAATACGGGAAGCGTTCAATCAGATAAACCGCTACCAACGCGACAGTTTTTGGGCGGAAAGCGGGTTGTTTGAATATGTGCAAATATTTGTCATTTCCAACGGAACGCATACCAAGTATTATAGCAACACCACACGCGACAGCCATATCCGCGACGCGAAAAAGGCACAGAGCGCCAAAAAGCAACGCACGAGCAACAGTTTTGAATTTACTTCCTTTTGGGCAGACGCAAACAATCGGATTATTCCCGACTTGATTGATTTTACAAAAACGTTCTTTTCCAAACATACGCTACTCAATATCCTGACGAAATACTGCGTATTTTCTTCGGAAAATATGCTGCTTGTCATGCGCCCGTACCAAATTGCCGCGACGGAAAAGATTTTGAATAAAATCGAAGTCTCCAACAACTACAAACAGTACGGCACGATTGACGGCGGCGGATATATATGGCATACGACCGGCAGCGGAAAAACACTTACTTCTTTCAAAACCGCGCAACTTGCGACCGCTCTCCCCTATATCGACAAGGTTTTGTTTGTGGTTGACCGAAAAGATCTCGACTATCAGACGATGAAGGAATATGACCGCTTTGAAAAAGGGGCGGCCAACGGCAACACTTCCACGCAGGTGCTGCAACGCCAACTGGAAGACCGGGACGCCAAAGGCAACCCGCATACTTATAAAATCATCATCACAACGATTCAAAAGCTGGCGTTGTTTGTTGCCCGCAATAAGGGACATGAGATTTTCCAAAAGCATGTTGTCTTGATTTTTGACGAGTGCCATCGCAGCCAGTTTGGCGATATGCACGAGGATATTGTCAAGTATTTTAAGAATTATCACCTGTTTGGCTTTACGGGTACGCCGATTTTTGCGGCCAATGCCAGTACGCGCGGCAAACCTACGCTGAAAACCACCCCGCAGGCGTTTGGCGGTGAACCGGATGCCGACGGCAAAAAAGTCTTGCCGCTGCATACCTATACGATTGTTGACGCTATCAACGATAACAACGTTCTGCCGTTCCGTATTGATTATGTGGATACGGTCAACCGCAAGGCGGGCATCGGCGATAAGCAGGTCAAGGCCATCGACACTGAAAAGGCACTTGCCGACCCGCGCCGTGTAAAGGAAATCGTCAAATATATCTTAGAGCATTTTGACCAGAAAACAAAACGCAACGGTAAGACGTATTCTTTCCGTGCGCTGCGCAACATTGAAGCAGTAGCCACCGATAAAACACGCGGGCAGGTCGCAGAAGTCAAGGACAGTGTGCGTCTGTCGGGCTTTAACTCCATCTTTGCGGTCAGCTCGATTGCGATGGCAAAGGCGTACTATCTGGAATTTAAGCGCCAGATGCAGGACTTGCCCGAAGCAAAGCGCCTGCGCGTGGCAACGATTTTCAGCTACGCCCCCAACGAGGACGTGGAAGATGCAAACGGCATGCTGGGCGAGGAAAACTCTGACGATACCAGCCAGCTTGACGCAGGCTCGCGGGAATTTTTGGAGTCTGCAATCAAGGATTATAATGCACTTTTTAAAACGCATTATGACACCTCGGCCGACAGATTCCAGAACTATTATAAAGACCTTTCCCTGCGCATGAAAAACCGCGAGGTTGACATCCTGATTGTCGTAAATATGTTCCTGACGGGCTTTGACGCTACCACGCTAAATACGCTCTGGGTGGATAAAAACCTTGTTATGCACGGCTTGATACAGGCGTTCTCGCGCACGAACCGTATCTTAAACTCCGTAAAGACATACGGCAACATTGTCTGCTTCCGCAATCTGGAGGAAGAAACCAACAAAGCCATTGCCTTGTTTGGTGACCGCAATGCGGGTAGTATCGTTCTGCTGAAAAACTATAAAGCTTATTACGATGGCTATGACGAGGACGGCAAACACCACGACGGCTACGAAGAACTGATTGCCAAGCTGCAAGATAAATTCCCGCTGGGGCAGCCCATTGTTGGCGAGCAAAACCAAAAGGACTTTATCGCGCTGTTTGGCGCAATCCTGCGAATGAGGAATATCCTTACCTCGTTTGATGATTTTGCAGGCAATGAGCTGCTTGCCCCGCGCGATATGCAAGATTACCAGAGCAACTATATTGACCTATACCAACAGCTGCGGCCTAAGAACCCTGATAAGGAAGTCATCAATGACGATATAGTTTTTGAGATGGAGCTTATCCGTCAGGTGGAAATCAATATTGACTATATCCTTATGCTGGTTGCCAAGTATCACGATAGCAACTGCGAGGATAAAGAAATTCTTGTTGACATCCGCAAGGCCGTGGATTCCAGTATGCAGCTGCGCAGCAAGAAAGACCTGATTGAAAACTTTATTGCAACGGTCAATACGGCTACTAAGGTGGATGACGACTGGATAAAGTTCGTCACCGAGCAAAAGAAAACCGACCTTGATACACTTATTGCGGAGGAAAAACTCAAGCCGGACGAAACGCGCAAGTTTGTGGATAACTCTTTCCGCGATGGTGTATTAAAGACTACCGGCACAGACGTTGACCGCATCCTGCCGCCGGTCTCGCGTTTTGGCGGCGGCAACCGAACGGCTAAAAAGGATGGAATTATTGCAAAATTGCAAGCGTTCTTTGATAAATATTTTGGGCTAATATAATGCAAAAAAGATAGTGACATTCTGTGCGAATCGAGGCATAATATATATGTAACCTCGAAGAGTATATAAAAACTTACGCGATTACATTTAAAATTGAATATAGGCCAATAAAGAGCCTGTACAAAATTTATTGCATCCCTATTGCGGAATTGCAGTTTATGTTTGTGCAGGCTCTTTTTTTGTACATTGAAAAAAGAATAATACGCATCATCGGCAACCCTGTGATGGATGATAACTGCAAAATGGTTGCAAAGTTCAGAGCGATAACTTTATGAGCAGTGCCAACTTTTGGGGAAAGTGTCAACCTGCCTGTAGCTTATCTCCAGAACGTAAAAGTGCTGCTTACCGCTATGTTGCTGACGTTCTGAACGAAACGTCCCGCCCAAGATTTAGCACACAGCCAATAGGGAACATGACAGCCTGCTTTTTGGGCTGCAAGCAAAATGGCGCTAAAAATGCAGAGGGTAAAAGCAACGCACAACTTTCAAAATAAGAGGGAAGTGCCTGCCCTACATGAAAGCTGTGTTCAGAACGTAAAAAAGCAACCTACCATTGCACTACAGACATTCTGGGTGAAGTGTTTCAGCCTAAATCATAGTGCTCAAAGCGCCCAAAAGTGCATGGCAGTCAACGCTTTTGGCTATAACGAAAGGTGGCGTTAGAAATGTAGGAAAAAACACCAAACATAAGGAAGTTGCTTCCTTTCAAGATAAGATGAAACCATTTGCCAGCCAGAAAGTTGTGTTCAGAACGTAAAATGCTATCAATGACTACATGGTTAATAAAATGGACAGATAACCTATTACTAGTAGAGCAAAAAGCTGCACGCTGCAATGGAAGCGAGTAAGAATTTAGGCATAGCAATAAGGCAAAGGGTTCCATCAAAGATACAGCTTATTTTTCCCCTATGCAGACCGCGAAGCGCGAACTTATAGGAAAAGATAAGAAGAAACTTTTAATTTTAATGTGAAAGAAATAAATAATGAAAGATATAGCAGTTAGCTCTTATTTTCTACCTATCATCTCCGCGGAGCGTGAACTTATAGGGAACAATAAGTTGTTTCTTATTTTTTCCTATTTATCCCGCGAAGCGCGAACTTATATAGGAGGAAATAAGGAAAAGCGGATAAACAAATGGAAAATTTATGGGTTAGGATGCAACTTTCCGCAATACTCCTTATTTAATTCAATGATATTTCATGAAATGAATAACATTGAACAATATAAGATGAGAGACTTGGCATTTTTGAAATGGAAAGTGTAGAAATATAACGACATATAATTAAATATTTAGAAAGGAAATATTTTCCAAAAATACACAAAGTATCATGGAATCACCCCTAAAGTATCAAGGAGCAATACAATGAAGAAAATGAGCAAACAGGACGTTGAAACTGTCATTTTTGAGAATGCAAAAACTGGCGAGGCATTAGAGTTTCAGCACGAGCAGCACAAAGCCGAGTACGGGGCAAAGCATTTTTGGAAAGCAGACAAAAAATTCTTTGAACTGCTTTCAACGTTTTCCGCGGCAGAAAGCAAGGTGGTGGCATATATCCTGCAAAAAACGCAGCCCACAAAGAATGAGTTTATCGGAGCCTATAAAACCATTGCTAGAAAACTGGAATGCGATGTTACAACAGTTCGTAACACATTCAAAAAGATGATGGAAAATGATATGCTGGCTAAGACTGATGACGAACGGATTTGGATGCTCAATCCAAGATTGCTGGTAAAGGGCGATATTATTGTTAAGGCACGGTTGATGTCAAAGTATGATTCACTGCTTGGCCGTCCATTGAGTGACTGGATTATAACCGATAGCAATGGCAATGACCCGTTATTCCTGCCGATAGAATATCCAACACCAGAAAGCCTGGATACTGCAAAAAGCGATTTTATTAAAGTGTATCATTTATTTTTTGAAACTCTTTCCGGGCTGGGAGGCAAAGAATCCGAGGTGTTAAATTTTTTGGTGTGTGCAATGCGAAACAGTGATAATACATATACTGGGCCGATGAAAAAAATTGCAGAAAATGTAAATTGTTCGAAAGCCACTGTACAGAGAGCGATGGACACGCTTACAGATAAAGGATTTGTTGCGATGGAATTTGATTGTGTATGGCGGATTAACCCCTCTATGGTTATCAAGGGAAACCGCAACAAGGAAAAGGTACTTATGGACGAGTTTCTGGCGACTCAAAAGGAGTATGACAAGAAGCGGAAAGCGCGTAAGAATGGCAAAAAGCAGAAGACGGTTAAGGGCTAAGAGAAAACAGTATAGCTATGCTGCTGCTTTGATGAATTTATAGGCAGCATGATTATGATTTAATCCATCTTGCTACGGTCTTGGCATCTATGCCGTATAACTGCGCTATGTGGTACATGCTGGCTCCTGATTGATACATTGCTTTCATCTCGGCCTTATAGTCTGGCACGGCATCAGGCGCGTGTAGCAGGTCATGGAGAGATAGCCCCAGCAGAACGGCAAGTTGCAGAACGTATCGCAGTGCAACGGATTTGCTGCATAGTGTGGCGTGCAGCTGCTTGGTAGATAAGTCGGCTGTGGGAATATAACTGCCATATAGATTTAAAAGTGCAGTTTCAATTTTAGTGGCGTATGTACGTCCACCGGTTAATGAACGCCAGCCGCGGGAACGCAATGCACTGTCAAGGACGGCGTGGTAAACAGAGCCGTCCCTATAATCAAAATTGGAATCTAAAGTATCTTGTAGCAATAAATCTAATGCCAGCAGACAATCCGGCACGGGTTCTGCTGGCAGCTTTTTTAGCTGCATAGTAAATGTTGCAGGAAATAGTTCCTGCTGCCGTGCGCTGTTGTATGTGACATCGGTATCGACAAGCCAGCAGCGATGTTTGGTGCAAATCTGCATATCCGGCAGTTGGTGGCTGCGATGCCAATAAGGCTCACCATATAGTTGCAAATCCTCTTGATAACAGACGGGACAATAGCGCATGACGGAGCAATGATTACCGTTGGCTTGGGAAATGCCCATTCGATGTACAGCTAATGGATTGCCATTGACAACATAGGCATAAGAGGAGCGCTTACGCTGAGTAGGGAAAAATCGCGCGTAATAGGGATAAAATGTGTGCTGCATTACAACATCCTTTGCAGACAAGAACCCTTGCGGAAGCTGTGCCAACAGCGCCTTTATAGGCCCGCAGAGCATCAGACTGGGAGCACAGAAATTGTCCCCATATAGCTGCCGTAGGGTGTGCTTAGCACAGTAGTTGCCACTGTGAACATGGTAGCGGCAAATGACGCTGTACCATAGTTCATCAGGGTACGGCGAGGGAAAGAAGCTAATCATATTGCCACCTCGCCTTTGATATACTCAGCATAAGCAGATACAGGTGATTCGCCGTTCTTTTTTGCTTTTTTGAGTAACGCCCGTATATCATTTCCAACAATCTTGGTGGGGGCTGCGGAACCTACGGATACCTCCGGCGCGGTCTTTGTCTGCCGCTTGGCTACGGATTTGGTGGAAAGCTCACTGATGTATTCGGATACCATCCCCAAGTTTCTTAAAAATGCACTTTCAAAGACTTCTAAATCCAGCTTTTCGCGCCCATCAAGAATAGCTTGCTTTTGGGCATTATATAAGAGCTTGGCGAGTATATCCGGGATGCCCTGTGTCTTGCGATACAGCCAGTTTGCAAGCTCTGGTGTCAGGTCTGTGGCATATTGCGTGTACTGGTAATGCCACAGCCCATGCAGGAGCAACGCAAATTCCTTATCATTGGGCAGACGGTCATAGACAAGCCCTGTGGTTCGCCGCGCAGAGCGGAACTCCTGTTGTAATACCTGCAAGACGCGAGGCGTTCCGACCATGCAGATACTTACTCCTGCCCCGTTGATAAGGTGAACGAGAAAATTTAAGAAACGTATACCGCCATCGCTTTTACGATAGGCAATGTTCTGCAATTCGTCTATCACCAGCAGGCCAATATGATTGACCCGTACAATTTGGTTGAGCTGGCTGACAAGGACATCAATGCTCAATCTGCGCGATAGGGCATCTTTTTGATAGCTGGTTCCAACCAAACTGTCGATTTGCAGGTAAATATCCAAAATCAGTGCTTTAATGGACGCATCGTGCGGGGTTTGCACGACTAGATACGGAATCTGATGGCAATAAAAATTTTGCCCGTGATACGAAGTGTGTTCGATAACCTGCGGGAACAATGATAATACGCGTTGCAATGCGGTGGACTTGCCAAGTCCTGATACGCCAATGACAGAAAAAGAATTGCCGCCGCCGATGGATGCTGCAAGAGCATTGCCGTGCATCAGTGAGTAACCGTTCTGGAAAGCGGCAGCTTCGCTCTGGGGTGAATATTGCCCATAGCAATGCTGCATGGCAGTGTAGATTTCACAGTACAGGTCAATCGTCATGGATAGCGGCTGGTAAAACTCGTATAGAGAGGACAACAGCTGCAAGCGTTCCCCGGTGCTGCGGTCACGGTCACTATCGTTATAGGGTGGGATGACTGCCAAAGCATGAATCAAGTCTTTGCCGGACAGCATCGGAGGCAAGGCTTCAATAAAAGGATTATTGTCGTAGAGCGGATTTGCAATATAATCAGCGTGCATCGAAATCGTCCTCCTGTTGCTCGGCCAGTAAATCCATCAGCGATACGCTTTCTTGTTTGCGGGCTGTGCTGCGGTTGCGTTGTATCTGCCTGCTGATATTGCTGCGGTCTGGCATTGTACGTTCGGAGCCGTCTGCAATGGCTTGTATATCGCTCATGAGGTCGAGTTGTGCCTGCAATTCCTGCTTTTTCCAGTCAGTACGTTCTATCTTTTCCTGCTGCTGTGCATCAGCAATTTCTGCCAGCGATTTGCCAAGATAGGCTTTTTGAGCCAAATCAAAAGCCGAGTAAGTGCCATTTTCGTATAGCCAAACAGTATCCATACATTCCGGCGCATAGGCAATCTGTACAGTTTCCCGTCCACCGAGACCGGCAGAAACGAAACGCTTTTTAAAAGTGCAGTTTGAAAAGCGGAGGCCGAAAATTTCCAGACCGCGCTGCGTGATTTTTCCCTCAGCACGGGGCAGTAGCGTATAGAGCAGTTTCTTGTCAGTGGCTTCCTTTACTGGACAATCATCCTGCGCCTCACAAAACGACCAGATACTTGCGGCCAGCGGCGGTGTGTTGGATTCTATCATGGCAGGTGTGCGGGTAAAGCCTGTCTGCACAGATTTTGAATTATAGAACAGGACGCAACGCAGAACAACGGCGGTAAATTGCTCCAAATCCAATGTACCTTGTCTGCGGTAGTCTGGCGCACCGCGTTCCTGCGTGTTGGATTCGATGACACCCTTGCCTTTAAGCAACGGTTTGTAGGCACTCTGAATCAAATCAAACAGCTTTTCAACTACACCTTTCAAATCCGGGCGATACGCGGGAAGATTTTCAATCTCGATGTGGTAACTCTCGCACAGATTTTCCAATGTCCCGGCCACAAACTCGCTGCCTCGGTCTGTCACAATTTTGGTGGGCAGATGATGGCTCGGCCAGTCTTGCGGGTCAATGTCTATCCCGTGCTGATGGCAAAAACTGACCTTGTCTGTAAAAGTGTTCTGAAGCAGCAGACGCAGCGCGTATTGCCCGCCCTCTAAACCAACATAAACGCCGGTAATCAGGCGGCTGTAGGCATCGACCATCGTGTAAATGACAGGTCGGCCAATAGGTTTGCGGGAAAGGCGGCTGACGATGTAGATGTCGGCAACGGTGGCATCGGTCATATACACGCCGATGGTGTGTGCATAATCGCAGACCGAGCCAGTAAACGGACGATGATTGCGCTGATAGGCTTTAAGTCCCTGCCTGCTGATGGTCTCGCTGATGGGGTCGCGGTTCTTACGAAAGAAATAGCGGAACTGCCAGAACGTGGGATATTCCGGCTTCAATGTGCCGTGTGCATCGCAGTATTTCGCCCGTAGCATCATCTTGTAGGCAGTCTGCAAGCTCTGCCGCTGTGGGGTGTAGTAATACTTGTTCAGCGCCCAGCGGATGGCCTTTTCATCGGCAGTAAGCTCATGTTGTTCTGGCGCGGGACGCTCTGCGGGTAAAAGTGCATTTTTACTTTGGTATACCCAATAGCGCCAAAGGTATTGGAGTACCGTGCGACGGGCAATGCCATGCTCGGCAGCAATCTGGCGGACAACCTCGTTGCGATGGGATTTATCATAGATACAGGCATCCTCCAACAGCGGCGCAATCAGGTCGAGCTTGCGATTGCGCCCCTCGCGCTGGCGGTTGGTGATGTCCTCGTCCAGAACGAAAACAGAGTATGTTTCGGCAGGGACGGGCTGTAATTCTGCAAGCAAATCCGATGCAACGGGGTACGGCATCCGAAAGTGCTGGCAGCTGACAACATAGCTTTGTTCTTCTCCACAGAGCAGGACACGGACGTGCTCGCCGTTTTCAGCGGCAAGGATGTCAAGATTCCTCATGGCTGGTATCCTCCTTGTCGATGATGATACCCCAATCGGATATGCCTTGCTGCTGCCAGTATCGGCGAGATAGCTCCAGCTTTTCCGCAACCGAGGGGCGGCTTAAATAAGACCGAAAGACGGCTTCGCGAATTGCCGTATGCCCATCGTCATAGTGCAGAACAAAATCTGTGGTGTAGGTTTCGCTGGGAAGATTTAAGTCGTTGGCAGGAATATCATTGCAGAGGATAGGAACATTACATTCAAATTGAAAAATGGCAGGTTCAGCATCCAGCATTTTCGCGGCGGCAAGCTGCACTTTGTCGTACAGGTGACAGACAGCTTTGCATTTGGTGAGCATGATTTTGGTACAGCGCTCTTTTTGGACTTGTTTTCGCATTTCTTTGACGCTCCTTAATGTAAATTTGGGGCGTCCGTTCACCGAAGAAAAAGGAAAATCACCTGTGCCCTTTTGGGGCAAACCTCTGTTCCACATTTTCCAAAAATCGAATTGAAAAGAGCGAAATTTGGAAAAAGTGGAATTTCAGTGTGCCTTTTGGAAAATCTTGAATTTTTGCTTGCCTCATGGATTTATCGCTGTAATGGCATAAAGACGTATTAAGAGGCAAAACAGAATTCCACATTTTCAGATTTTCTATTGACCGTACTATATGCGCGGGCACCCGAAAAAATCCAGAAAGGCGCAGAGGAAATCAAGAGAGCGCATAGGAGCTCGCTCCACTCCGTTCCGCTCGCAATCCGCCTAATCTCCAAGCCAACTCCAAGAACATTCCAAGTCCACACCAAGCAAAATCAACGCATTATCTCATGTTTTCCCGCATGGGACAGAATGAGAGAGGATTGGAAACAAAAAAGAAAGCAGGCCCCGGAGCCGGA
>ENA-OOWZ01001416-OOWZ01001416.1-human-gut-metagenome-genome-assembly--contig:-NODE-1416-length-11545-cov-4.363534_pt1 | contig 11545 bp, 10 predicted proteins | sample MGYA00241580_ERZ501329 | MGnify/ENA primary metagenome ERZ501329 (study PRJEB25962, sample SAMEA2042923) | human gut metagenome | biome: human gut; feature: human-associated habitat; material: faeces... | reverse complement strand
GCATCAGACATAGTCTTGATGGACGATTCTTTTTCAACAATAGTTGTAGCAGTTGAAGAAGGAAGAAGAATATATAATAACATTAGAAATAATATTGTATTTTCATTATCAAGTAATTTTGCTGAAATATTTACTATTATTATAGGACTACTTACTAAAACAACAATTTTATTACCAATATATATTTTATTTATTGATTTGGTAACTGATTCTATTCCTAGTATATGTTTATCTTTTGAAAAGAGTGAAGATAGCATAATGAATAAAAAACCAAGAGGCATTAATAAACCATTATTTACACCATTTATAAAATCATGTATCGCATCTTCAGCTATCATTGAAACTATATTTGTAGTTCTCACTTACTTTATTAGTTTAAAAATGTATGGTCAAGAAACAGCTATGTCTTTAGCACTTCTTTCAATGGTAGTACAGGAGATAGTTTATTCTATATCTTGTAGAAACTTGAAAGAGTCAGTTGTTAAACAGGGATTATTTTCTAATAAAGCAATGAACTACGGATTACTATTGATACTTTTAATTGAACTCATAGTGTTTGTTACACCTATTGGTAAATTAATAAGTATAACATCAATAGATATTAGTTTGATATTAATAGTATTCTTAATAAACTTTATGGCAATATTTATTTACGAATTAATTAAGCCATTTTTAGTAAAATGGTTTAAAGATTAGAATATATAAAATTGTAAGTATTTTTTTGAAGTTATAATTACTACTTGTCTTTATAAATAGTAATTTGTTGAAATGTTAAATATCTTTGCGAGAGTTACAAATATCTTTGATAGAATTGCAAATACTATTTATAATATAATTTTTTGTGAAAGGAGAAAATTATGGAATTAAATAAAAATATTTATAATTTAAGAAAAGAAAAAGGATTTTCACAAGAATATATGGCAGAACAAATAAATGTGTCAAGACAAACAATATCTAATTGGGAACTAGGAGAAACATCTCCTAATCCTGAACAATTATTATTACTTTCAAAAACACTTGAAACAAGTGTGGATAATCTTTTAGATAATGACATGATTTTTAAAGATAAAAATGAAAAAAACAATTATATTTATTTAGGCATAATGGTAGTGTGTGGTAGCATTGCTGGAATATGGACTTTTACAGCAAATAGATTTAAATTGATTGAGATAGTTTTAATTATAATTGGTGGAGTAGCAATTGGATATGGAATTGGATTAATTATTGATGGAGTATTAAAAAAGATAGAATGGAAAAATTCTATAAATAAGGATGATGCGCCTAAAACTCTGAAAAAGAAATTATAATTCAAATTACAATTTATCGGTAAGAATAGTTTGAAATATAACTAGTCTTTTTGTTTTGAAAGAAAAATTTATCTAGTGTCTAGATTAGAAAATATTTCCTTCAATGGCACCTAACATTAATTTGAAATAGCTTCATAAAAAATCAACATCATACTTTTTTTATAATCCAATAATAACTCTAGCAGTTTTAAATCTTTAATTAATCTTATATATTTATATTTATAATAGCATTATTTTTTATTAAGTTTAATTTTAAAACTAGCTTAGTTACTAAAATAAATATTAATTTTTTAAAAAATAAATATTATTTAGAAAATTTATTAGGTCTTGGCAAGGTTAGACGATGGCAGCTCCATAAAAAAACTTACGATATAATAGATCGTAAGTCGTATTTAATTTGAGCGATTAAGCTACAGCTTACGAACTACAGAGCTCTCTTTCTAAAAACATTATATATGAATCATGATTAAAATTCAATTGGAGTATATGAAAAAAAATTTTTATGATATAATGAAAATATAAAATAATGGAGGTCTAAAATGTTTATTTTATTAGTAATTCTATTTGCTCTGCAATTAATATTTAATATATATTTTTTAATAAAGTCTATAAAATCAAAAGATAATAGAAACTGGCTAATATTATTTTCAATCAATATATCTTCTATAATAAGTGTTGTATTGGTAGGAGGCTATGCTTTAACTAATAAATATTTAGGTTGGAATGGTCTTGGCTATTTACTAATATGTTTTCTTGCATTTTGTGCTTATTTATTATTATTAATTATTAATTCTATTTTTAAAATTATTGAAGTTAAAAAAAATAAGAAAGAAAATATTATTCCTAAAACATTAGACAAAAATGTAAAAAATAAATCAATAATATTTCCATTGATATTAATAACTTTATTGACTTTGTGTTTTTGTGGATTTGATTATTCAAAGTATATTATACAGCAAAGAAGAGAATTAAATATATATAATAATGTTAAAAAGAAAGAAATTGATAAAATGGCTAGTTTCTTAAATGATAAATATAATATAAACATTCAAGAAAGTGATTGTATTTATTATCGTGAACAAGATTATACTAAACATTCAGATATTTTTGGAAATGGTTCTACATATAATATTCCTTATATAACTGTATTTAAAAACAATAATGAACTAATTACTGTTGCGGATAGAAAAGGTTTTATTTCTGACAATAGGCAATTAAAGGATTTAAATAATATTTTGATAGATTACTATTATCAAAAAACAGGAATTAAATTTGATTACATCGAATTTAATAAATCTTATGGAGGTAGTTGGAGCGGAAATGATAATATTATTAATGCAGTTTTACAAACAAAATTTAATAACTTGATTAATGATAAAAATGTAGAACAATTTTTAGAATATGTTTTACAAGAATCGGATTTATCTATTTCGTTTTACATTAATGATAATAGTGAAAATAATATAGAAACATTAAAATATAATATAACAAAAGAACTAGAATATTTAAGAGATTATGATAACATTAAAATTGTACAGGTTTATGGTTATATTGGACAACTAGATATTAAGCATAATGAAATAGAATTCCCTGAGGAACATAAAAATTATGGAAATTCAAGTGATGATTATGATGATGGATATAAGTTTGGATGTTATTATATTGATAATACTTCTAATAACTTTACTTTTTCATTAAGAATGGATTTAAATAGGGGTTATACTACCGGAATGGGTGAATCAATCAATGGATGGAAATATCGTGTGATAAATTAATGTTTTTAAAATTTAATAATTAATTTATAAGATAACAAAATAGTACAATACTTTGATGCATTGCCTTTTTATTTTATATTTAAGTTGTATTTAATATCATCTAATATTTCAAATAGGTAGGTAGCATATTTTTTATATGTTTTGTCATCTATATAGCCATAAAAATTTGTTTGTCTTGCTAACTTATGAAACACATTATCTAACATTTTAAAATATTCTTCATTATTTTTAGAGATAAATTCATCTGCGAATTTAATATTTTTAATTTCGATATCATATTTTATATCTTGTAAATGTTAATATAGATACAGTTAATAAAAATGTATAAAATAAAGTAAATAATATTTTTTAAATTACCAATATATATTTCATTTGAATAAATAAACATTAGATATGTTATACCTTTGATGATTATTCTATGTTGTTCTAAATATTGTAAATTTGTTTTATCTATTTTTCTTATACTTCCATTTTTAAAAGTAGGAGTGGTATTACAAAAACTACATATAATTTCTATTTTTTTCTTTATTTCATCATCAATAGGTAATTCTTTAGTAATATTGTTTATCACTTTAAATTATTCCTTTCTTTTTATTAGATACATATTATCAAATCCTTTCATATAACAAAAGAATATCAACTTCATTTAGAAATTGATATTCTTGTATTTAAGTTCTAAACTATAAAAGTTAGAACAGATTTCCCAATGGAGCGATAGTTGAGTGATTACACAACTTTTTCTCACAAGAGGATGTTATATAAATCATCCAACTATATTATACCACGTATTTTTTGCTAGTGATTAAATAAATGCAAAAAAAATGATATAATAGATGTAATATGTTGTGAGGTGTTAATATGATTACTTTAATTATAGCTATTATTGGTGCTTTAACGGGTATCATTGGATTAATTATTCAATTTATTGAATATAAAAAGTCGCAGGTAAGGTTAAAAATAAAATTTATAGACGAAAAATCATTTTACACAACAGGTTCAACTTCATATAAATGTAAATATTTTGGAGTAATTTCTTTGAAGATTAGTAATTGTTCATCTTTACCAATAACTTTAGATGAAGTTAAAATAAATTCGTCAAAACATTGTATAAAATATTTTAATAAAAATATACAAGTTGATAAATCACATAAATATAGTAATAATTCATTTACTGAAATCACTCTATATGATAATGCAAAATTGCCATTAAGAATTGATTGTTATGATTCAATCTATTTAAGTTTTATTTTTCCTTTTTGGGATAAAATAGAAAGTAATCAATTTAATTTTAATATAATAACACCTCGTAAAAATTATAAATATGTATTTAGGTTAACTTCATTCGAATCAAAGTTTAAGGAGAATGGTATTAATGAAAAGTAATTTATTAAAAGATAATGAAGATTTAATGAAAGAATATGATTACGAAAAAAATATAAATATTGATTTAAACAAGATAGCTATAGGCTCTGGAAAAAAAGTATGGTGGATTTGTTCAAAAGGACATAACTATGAGGCTACAGTTAATCATCGGAAATCAGGAACGGGATGTCCGTATTGTTCAAACCAAAGAGTATTAAAGGGATATAATGACATAACTACAACAAATCCTAAACTTTTAGATGAATGGGATTATCAGAAAAATAATGAACTAGGAATTTACCCTGATGAATTATCAAATGGTTCAAAGAAAAAAGTATGGTGGATTTGTCCTGTTGGGCATTCATATGATCAAACAATTATATTAAAGTCAAGTGGTATTAAATGTCCAATATGTGCTAATCGGAGAATTGAAAAAGGCTTTAACGATGTTGCTACTACTAATCCCGAATTGTTGAAAGAGTGGAATTACCATAAAAACATCTCAATTTCACCATATAATATTGGTAAGGGTTCTGGGAAAAAAATATGGTGGATTTGTGAAAACGGTCATGAATGGGATGCAACAATTGCTACTAGGTTAAATGGACATGGATGTCCCTATTGTACAGGTGTTAAAATTCTTAAAGGATATAATGATATTTTTACAATTGAACCAAGTTGGACACATTTTTGGGATTATCAAAAAAATATTATCAATCCATATAAATTAGGTAGAAATTCAAAGGAAAAAGTATGGTGGATTTGTTCTATATGTAATGAATCATTTAAAAAATCCCCCTGTCATATAAAAAATGATGTAATATGTAATAAATGTGCTACAAGTTTAGGAACAAAAAAGAAGATAGAAACAGTTATAAAAAATAATGGAAGTTTTCTTGATAATTACCCTGAATTGTCAAAAGAATGGGATTATCAAAAAAATTGTAATATAAATCCGAGCAAAGTAAGTAAAACTTCAGATAAGAAGGTATGGTGGATTTGTCCTGTTGGACATTCATATAATATGACTGTTGGAAATAGAGCTAGTGGAAGTGGATGTCCTAGATGTGCAAAAGAGATGAGAATATCATTTCCTGAAAAAGCTTTTGCATATTATTTACAAAAAATCGATAATTCTATTATTGAAAGTTATGAACCAGATTTCTTGAAAGGAAAAGAAATTGATATATATATAAAGAACAAAAATATTGGTATCGAATATGATGGAAGAATGTGGCATAAAGATAAGAAAAAAGATATATTAAAAAATAAGCTATGTAAAGATAATAATATTATTTTATATAGAATAAGAGAATTAGGATGTCCTGAATTAAATGATACATCAATTGATCTATATTATAAACCAGACAATAATTATAAAAACTTAAGTATGTTAATAGCTAGTTTTATAAAAAACGTTTATAATCAAAGGATAAAAATAGATGTTAATTATGATAGAATGAAAATATATAGTTTAGTTGAATATACAATTAAAACAAAATCATTGAGTAATTTATATCCAAAGATAGCAAAAGAATGGGATTATCAAAAAAACGGAGATATGAAACCAAATCAGTTTTATTCAACTTCTTCAAAAAAAGTATGGTGGATTTGTCCTATTGGACATAGCTATGAAGCTACAATAAGTCATCGTACAATAGGAAAAACATCATGTCCGTATTGTGCAAGTCAAAAACTGTTAGAAGGATTTAATGACTTAGCTACAACTAATCCTGAACTATTAAAAGAATGGAATTATAAGAAAAATGATAAATTAAATATTTTTCCCAACAAAGTATTTAAAGGGAGCAGTAAGAAAGTATGGTGGATTTGCAAAAAAGGTCATGAATGGGAATCTAAAATATCGAATAGATTAATAAGAGGATGCCCAGTTTGCTCAAACAGTTTAATCGTTAAAGGAATAAATGATATAACTACTACACATAAAGAATTGTTACAAATGTGGAATTACAAAAAGAATAATGATCTAAACATAAAACCAGAAAAATATTCATATGGCAGTTGTCGAAAAGTATGGTGGATCTGTCCAAAATGTAAAAATGAATGGAATCAACGAATTAATCATATTGTAAATGGTGTTGGCTGTCCGAAATGTCATTATAATGTTTATAAAAAAAGATGATTATCATAATTCGAAATCGTCTTTTTCTTTTATAGTATTTTTATTATTTAAAATGTCATCTATGGTATTATCACTGATAATTCTATTGTTGTGCATATCTTCTAATACTTCTAAATAAGATTCTTTTTTGCTATCTTTTTTAATCATTCTCTTAAATAAATTTACTAGCTTCTTAAAGAATTCTTCTAATTGTTGTAATCTGTATTTAAGATTAAAATTATCTTGCTTTAAATCACTAATTAATTCTTCTTGATTTTCTGTTTTAAAAGTGAGATTTTTAACTCGCAGTTCTAGTGCTTTATTATTTTCGGTAAGTACCTTAATTGTTTTTTTACCTTCTTTTATGGTTTGATTTAAACTATTAAGTGAAGAAGAAAGACCATTTATTTTTTTATATTCGTTATTAGTTTTATCAATTTTATCAATATAGTTTTCTAATGCTTTTTTATCTTCGTTTGATAGGAGGTAAGTATCTTTTTTTAAAGAAGCTTTTTTTAGAGTTAATATTTTATCTTTTATATTGATTGTGTCTTTATCAAGTTCAATAGAATTGTTATTAATGATTTCAAGATTCTTTTGATTTTTTTCAATCAAATCTTTAGTATCTTGATAATTAGACATATCACATACATGAATATCTCTATTTCTTCCTTTTAATTTTTGTTTTAAAGTAGCATCTAAATTATATTCTTTATTATATTCTTCAATACATAAAATTCTCATTTTATCCTGTAATTCTTTTAGTGAATTTCTTGTAAAAACATCAGTTTTACCAACTTGCATAGACATACCAGTTTTACAATTATATTTTATAGGTACACCAACTATATGAAGGTGTGGAGAAGTTTCATCATAATGAATAATAGCACTACAGATTTTAAAGTTTGGAAGTAATAGTTCTAAATCATCAACTTGTTTTATAAAAACATTGGTCATTTTATGTTTATATGTCATTGATTTAGTATCCCAAAATTTTTTATTTCCAAGTTCAATTATTATTTGTACCGCTAAATCACTTTTTGAATTATTACTAATTTTTTTGAAATAATCATCTATTTTTCTATCATCTCTTGTTTGCTTATTGTTATATTCTAATCTTGCTTCTTCAAATTCATTTTTATAAAAACGCAGTACATCATTATATAGTGAAGTAGTTCCTTTTATAACCACAATTTCATCTTGTCTATTATCATATTTTCTATAGTTATGTTTATCAGCTGTTGATAATTGTTTAGCATTTTGAATAGCATTATTACTCATAGAATTAGTTCCACTAACATTATTTTTTGATGTTAACCTTACACTATTTTTCTTGTTTTTATCACTTCCAATATGGAAAGAGTAAGAAAGTTCTTCCATTTTATCACCATCCTTTTTTAGGTATATTTTGTTTTGACATAATATATAACCCCCTAGGTATCTTGTCATACTAACAAGATACCAGTGGGCTAAGGTTTAACACCTTAGAATCCGTTTGCTTTATTTCGTAATATTTCAAAACTTTGTAATGAAATAAAACTACATAAAGAATTGATATAAAATACTATCGCCACTTTCATTGAACAAGTTCAACAAAACGTGCCACGTATTTTATTTTTTTATTAATTCAATTTTAATCGGTTTACTAGGAACATCTTTTAAATCCCTTAAAGGTGTAAAAGATGCTTCGGTAGGAATGTAGTTAAATAATTTATCTAACTCATCTTTATCTTTAGTTATAACAATGTTATCTTCCTTGATATATATAATTCCGAATCTATATTCTTCCATTTTTACTTCTGGATCTTTTTTATAATAATCTTCTAACGGGAATACTCTTACAATAGCAGAATTATCTTTTATAAAGTTAAAAAAGAAAACTTGATTTTTAACATAGTATGTTGCTTCAGTATAAGATACGTTGTAGAAATTTTTAAGCCTCATAACAATTTCTCCAACTTCTTCTTCAGGTAAGTAATTACTAAACCTTAATTCTCCAACAACGTTTCCAAATACAGCAGGAGTTGGTCTATCAATATAACCTTTATCATATAGTTCGTTGCATGGTTTTGCAATTGATTCTCTAAAATTAATATTATTAACAAAACATTCAGAACCAACTAATTCAAGTTCAATAGTATCTACATAATTCATTACTAAAGTTGCTTTTTCTTCACGAGTTCTTTTGTTCCAAGTTTTAATTCTTTCTTGATATTCTTCTGGGTGGAGCTTACTATTTATAAATGCAACATCACGAGATATCAGTATATCTTTTGCTGAATAATTAAATACTTCAAATTTATCAGCAGTATTTATTTTTTCTTCCAGTGATTTAATTGTATCTTCAATTATTTTTGCCTTTGCTTTATAATCATCAAGAGTAAATGCACCATCTACGTAAGCAAGCTTAGCTCTTTCTAGTCTTTGCTTTTGCGTATTAATTTCCTTATATATTTTGTCTCTTGGTTCATCAAAATTTTTAATTACCATTGGAACAAAGAACTGATTAACAATTGAGTCATACTCGGTTAGTTGATCAACAACTTCTTTAAAACCTCTTTCAATTTCTGATTCTTTTATATTTAATTTACAATCCCTACAATAATAATAGAAATATTCATTACCTTTTTTCTTACATGCTTTTCCACCTAAAATTCTTCCACATTTAGGGCATAGACATTTTTGTAAAAATATATAAGTCAAAGTTCTAGAATATGCTCTTGAGTTATTTCTTTTCTGATGTTGACATTCTTCCCATAATTCTTTACTAATAATTGGTTCAACAACGTTTTCATAATATGTAGGATTTTTAGTTCTTTTCCCATGAATGAAATCTCCTTTATATATTTCATTTTCAATAATATGCAAAATTGTATTATCTCTCCAATTTTCTTTGCCTAGAACTTTTTCTTCTTTAAATAAATTAGCAATTTTTTGATATGATAATCCATTATGATACAAATTAAAAATTCTAATAACAATATCTTTAGTTGCTTCATCAGGAACAAGCATTTTATCTACATGTTTATAACCAATTGGTGCTTGATGTGGAATGTGTCCTTGTTTTATTGCACCAGCAAGTCCAACTTTAGTTCTTTCAGAAGTTCTTTCTATTTCATTTTGAGATACACTCATCATAATACGTGAAATCATTCTACCATTTGAAGTAGTGGTATTAATATCATCATATACAAAATCTAAATAAGCTTCATTTTCTTCTAAAAAACTTAATATATTTTCCCAATCATAAATACTTCTAGTGATTCTATCTTGTTTTAAAGCAATCATTGTATTTATTTTTTTACTTTTAATATCTTCCTTTAATCTTTCCCATTCAGGTCTATAGTTTCCTTTTTTAGCACTAATTCCAGCATCTTCATAATAATCTACTATTTCAAAATTATTTAACTTGCAGTAAGCTTCTAATCGTTCTTTTTGCTCTGGTAAACTAAATCCTTCACGAGCTTGGTCTTCAGTTGATACCCTCATATAAAGACCAGCACGAACTTTAATGTCGTTATTTAATATTCCCATAAACTCAACTCCTTTACAAAAAAAGAGGAGAAAGCAGTATTAGTAAAGTCTAAATACTACTGACTCCTCAAAACGTTAATTATTATAAAATTTTGTTTACATATATATTTTATCATAGATGTACCTCTCTTTCTAGAGAATACTCTTTCATTGGTTATTTATAATATCATTTTTGAAAACAATGTCAATAGCTTACAAACTTTTAATATATTCTTGTAAGTCACTAATATTAATGCGTTTTTGTAAGTTCTCTACATATACATCTTTGTTATGATTAAATGCAAGAAATGTAGTGCTTTTAATTATTATTTTATTTGGCTCAATATAATTAATATTTGTTTTTTCAATTTTACGAATAGAACCGTTAATAAAAGTTGGTTTAACATTACAAAAATCACAAATAAATTGAATCTTTGATTGAAGTTCTTCGTCAATTGGAACTTCTTTTGTAATAATATTTAACATAAATAAAGTCCTTTCTTATCTTAAATCTTCATCCCATTCAGTATATGGAACAGGAGCAGCTATTAATTTTTTAGTTTCTGAATCGTACTTAATATACTTGTTGATTCTTAGTTCAAGTAAAGCATCTTTTATTGTTTCTTTATTATCAGTACAATATTTTTGAATATCTAATCCAATAATTCCATCATTAAATAAAATAATAGTTAAGAAACCTTTAGCATTTAAAGATAAATTTTGATCCGTTAAATATTTCATTGTTGACTTGTAAATATTAAATTGTTTCATTATTTTCACCATCCTTTCTTTTTTGGATGGATGATTTATAAACACAAAAAAATCATTCTTTCGAATGATTCATATATGTAAGTTCGGATTTTCCGAACAGATTCCTCAATGGAGCAGATGAGGGGAGTCAAACCCCCGTCTCAGCCTTGGCAAGGCCGAATTCTAATCGTTGAACCACATCTGCAATGAATATATATACATTATATTAAAAAAATGTGGAAAAATCAACTGTTTTTATTAAAAAAGTTTAAAAAATAATGTATAATATGTATTAGGTGATAATTTTATGTTTGAGAATTTAAGTGATAGATTGCAAGATGTGGTTCATAAGATTAAGGGCTACGGTAAAATAACAGAAGAAAATATTAGTGAAATGATGAGAGAAATCAGACTTTCTTTATTAGAGGCTGATGTTAATTATAAAGTTGTAAAAGAGTTTACAAATAATGTAAAAGAAAAAGCTTTGGGAGAAGAGGTTAATAAAAGCCTTAATCCTGGAGAGTTATTTGTTAAAATTGTTAAAGATGAACTTACGGAATTATTAGGTGGAGAGAATACTCCTCTTAATGTAAGTGGTAATCCCGCTACTCTTATGTTAGTAGGGCTTCAGGGAAGTGGTAAAACTACTACTATTGGTAAACTTGCTAACTATCTTAGAAAGAATAATAAGAAGAAACCTTTATTAGTAGCCTGTG
>ENA-OOWZ01001413-OOWZ01001413.1-human-gut-metagenome-genome-assembly--contig:-NODE-1413-length-11553-cov-2.485215_pt1 | contig 11553 bp, 10 predicted proteins | sample MGYA00241580_ERZ501329 | MGnify/ENA primary metagenome ERZ501329 (study PRJEB25962, sample SAMEA2042923) | human gut metagenome | biome: human gut; feature: human-associated habitat; material: faeces... | reverse complement strand
TCTGTTCCAATGTTATTTGTTTCATACTGTATATCAAGAGCTCCTCCTATTGTATCTAATTCTTTAATTTTATTCCAATCACTAATACTGTTGCTTGTAACTGTAACTTTTATATTGTTTTTATCCTCCATCAAAGAAGATGAAGTAACAAATGGTAGTTCTTTATTTTGCATTTTTTCACTTATTTTATTTTGTAATTTTATTAAATATTCATAGGTATATTCAGCTTTTTTAAATATCGTTTTACTTTCTGTTATTCCTAAAATATTACATATTTGTTTTCTATTTTCTGGACTATCTTCATAAAGTAATATTACATTGTTGCCATTATTATCAATATATTTTCCTGAATAATAAGTTGGATAATTTGTAGTAGTTATTTGTGTCGGTTCTTCGTTTATATTTATATCTTTTTCTTCCATTACTTTATTTACATTTTTAACATTATTAATTAATGATTCTAGTAAATCCACTAATTGATTTTCTGTAATGCCTGTTGTTTCAATATCAAAATATATATCTTCATATTCAAAAGTTACTATATACATTTCTTTCCATTGAGATATAATTAATTCTAACTCTCCAATTCTTGAAATGTTTTCTTTATCATTATCTATAAAATAATCCCTTAATGGTTCTCCTTTTTCTGAAAAAGATATTCTTATTTTATTTATACTATCTTTTTCATAATAGAAAACATAATCATGTAATACATCATATTTTTCTGAATCTTGACTATCTTTTATATATACATTATAACAATCGGTTAATTTATATTCGTTTGGTATAGCGATATTTTTTATAAAATTATATTTTTCTGGTAATTTCTTCATTTCAATAGTTTTTATGTCTGCATCAAAACTAGCCATAGCCATATCATCTAATTTATTTATGTTTAATTCAATATTTAAACTTTCATCTTTGTTTTGTATTTCTTCTGTCTTTCCAATTTCCAAAGTGTCATTTTGAAATATATTATTATTTAATTTATTTGTCCCTACAAATATACCTACTCCTAATATAAATACAGCACATATAGATGAAATTGTATAAATTAACTTCTTATTTTTACCAATTTTCATACCAAACTCCTTTCTGATGTTTGATATAGCTATTTCTTCTTTTATGTTTTTTCTTATTTTTTCTTTTAGATCATTATTTTCCATAGCCATAACCTCCATCCTCTAAATTTTTTCTTATTTTTTTTCTAACTCTATGAAGAATAACTTTTACATTTCCAACAGTACAGTTTAAGTATTCTGCAATTTCTTTTGTTGTTCTATTTTCATAGTAAAACATAATAAATACAGTATATTCTTCTTTTTTTAGAGTTTTTAATGTGTTTTTTATTATTATGTTTTGTTCATTTTCTTCTGCTTGTTTTTCGAGATTACTATTATCTACAATTTTTTCTTCATACTCAGATATAGAAAAATTTATTTCATTTTTTCTGTACTTATTTTTAATAATGTTTTTAGCAGTTCCTGCTAGGTAAGCCTTAATATCTATAGTATTAGAAATCTCTTTACTATTGTTCCATACGGCAATAAATACATCAGATATTATTTCTTCTATATCTTCATCTGTTAGATATATACTAATCCCATTTTTTACAATTATATAGACATATCCATAGAAGTCATCTAATAGTTTGTCTATATCTACTTTGTCATTTAATAGATAATCTTTTAAAATTTCTTTTTTCAATTTAGATCTAAATCTCCTTTTATTTTAGTTAACTTTCATATACATAGTAACATTTTTCTTAAAAAGGTTACAAATTTTTTTAAAAAAAATTCAAAAAAAAGTTGCCGTTCTAATCATTAAAAAATATGAGCGACAACTTACTATTTCTCTTGCACCTTATTATATCAATCTTATGATTTTTTACAATAAATTAACAAAAAATATAAGCTGTAAAGAATATTTATTCAATACAGCTCATTATTTTACATTCTAAACAATTCAATTACATCTGCAAAACCATTTCTATAATATTTCTCACACCAATAATCTAAATATTCCATATAATTTCTATCAAGTACATCTAATTGTTGCCTTACATATTTTAAATTTTGTTTAGGAACATTTTTTAATATTTTTTCAGTTATTTCATCATATCTTATTTCATGTTTTTTATCTTCTTCATTCATAATTGCAAATATTGTTTCTTCTCTATATTTAATCCATTCTTTTAATAAATCATCTTTTACTTCTCTTAAATTATTCATATTACATTCCTCCTACACATATATTAATTCGTTAAACACTATCTCTTCAGCTTGATTCTTAATAGCATTCATTGTGCCAACCCAATAAAGAATATCTGTATCTTTCATTTCTTCAGTTAAATCGCTTTCTGCTTTTAGTTTGTTTATTATCTGTTCAACTCTATTTTGAGCTGTTTCTTGAATTTCTTTCAAATGTGCGTTTAATGTACCATCTAATAACATAATTGAGTATTCAGCTTTTTTATGTTCTTTCAAATAGTTTAATCTCATTCTTCCATATTTATTAAGAATAATTGTTTCTTGTTTTGGTAAAATTAGATTAGGAATATAATAATCTCCTTCTAATCTGTATTCAATTCCAGTTCTTTCGTCTATCTTTGTTTTTGGTAATTCATTTTTCATAATACTTTCCTCCTATAAAGTTCCACATATTTCTTCAAATTTATCAGCAGTTTCACTTTCCATTTTTTGCGTTACTCTTACATATATGTTATAAGTAAAATCGATATTTCTATGTCCTAATCTTTTAGAAACAGCTTTTATATCTGCTCCTGATTCAATTAATTTCGTTGCGTGAGTATCTCTAAAATCGTGAAATCTGCAAGGAATACCTAATTCATAGTGTATAACCTTAAATGGGTATTTACAGCTATCTGTCCCCTCATATACTCCGTTTTTCTTTACAAATACAAAATCTACTTCATCTAATGGTATTTGTAATTCTGCATAAGCATTTAATATTTTAATCTCTTGCTTATTATTGTATGGATTTATAACGCTTTTCTTATAATGTTTCATATAAGTATCTCCATAATTCTTTTTATTTTCTTCTTGTTCTTTCTTATACTCTTTAAGAGCATTTAATAATGTTTCTCCAATAGGAATAGTTCTATAACTTGTTTGAGTCTTGCAAGTTCCAAAATACCATACTGTTGTTGAGTTCCCACTTATGTGTCTTTTCTTTGTTCCACCTACTTGATTCTTTTTTAGTATGTTTTTATTTACGCTAATTGTTTTATTCCTAAAATCTATATCATTCCAAGTAAGTGCAAATACTTCTGCAATTCGAAGTCCTGTGCAATAAGCAGTTAAAAATGCATAATATACACAATGATTATTCTTAAACCTATTAAGTATCATATTTATTTCTTCATTTGTAAAAATATGTGCTGGATCATCTGGAGGAATATCATATTTAGGTAATTTAATTCCAATGGACGGATTTACCTTTACAAAATCATTTTCATAAGCAAAAGTGAATGAGCCTTTTATAACTTTCTTTATATTATTAAGAAAATTCTTACTAAATGATTTATCTATGTAGATTTTATTTATAAAGTCTTGTAAGGTTGATCTAGTAATTTGAGAAATTAGAAAATGACCTATATTGGGCTTTATATGATTTTTTATAATACTGCTATATGCTTCTATTGTGTGGTATTTTAGATTAATATAACAATGCTTTTCTAACCAATAATCTAATAAATCAGAATAACTCATATCACTTGGTGTAAAATCATGCCCAGTATTCATATATTCGTTATAGGCTTTTATCCCCTCCTTTTCTGCTTCAGCTTTAGTCCTAAATCCAGACTTGCTTGAAAATTTTCTTTTACCATCAATCTTTGCAGTTTCAAACTTATATTGATAGTACTTTCCTCTTTTTTGAATTGTTACATTCGACATTTCACATTTATACCTCCTTCCACGAAGGTAAACAAAAAAAGCGTTACCACGAATGATAACACTTTTTATATTTGTTTTTAGTTTGTTTGCAACCCGCAAAGTCTTTATTTTAGATAGTTTCAGAGTTTTTACTTACTTGTATAAAAACAATTTGCAAACAAAATGCAAACAATTTGGATTGTTTTCATATTTATGTAAATTGTTCTAATCTCTGAAAGTATTGATTTTATGCGTTTTTACCACAGCAGTTCTTATACTTTTTACCACTTCCGCATGGGCAAGGGTCATTTCTACCAATCTTTGGTCCATCATTTACTATAGTTTGTTGTACATGGTTTTTATCTGATTGTGATAATTTACCATCTACTAAGCTGATTGCTGATTCATCAAATCCTTCGTTTGTTACTTTAACATTTGATGTTCTCATAACATTTCCTACTTTTTCAACATGAGAAAGAATTTTTACTACATCTAATCTGATATTTTCATTCATTTCATCAAACATATCTGTTCCTTCAATTCTATATTGAACAACAGGATCTTTTTGACCATAAGCACGAAGACCAATACCATTTTTTAATTCTTCCATGTTATCAATGTGATCCATCCATTTTTGATCAACAACTTTTAGTACAACAACTCTTTCAAGTTCTCTTATTTCTTTTTCACCAAAGTCTTTTTCTTTAGCTTCATATTTTTCATGAACTTTGTTAGCTAATTCTTCAGAAACTTCTACTACATCTGGAGTTTCTTTTTTCATACTATCTAATTCTGTAATACCAAATACATCTATAATATCTTGCATTAAAGCTTCTTTATTAACTTTTTCATCTTCTGCTACATTAAAGTGTGTTGATACTACACCATCAACTATAGAGCTAAACATTTTCTCGATATTATCTTTTAGATCTTTACCATCAAGAACTTCCCTTCTTTGTTTATATATAAGTTCTCTTTGTGCATTCATAACATCGTCATATTTTAATACATTCTTTCTTATACTAAAGTTTCTACCTTCAACTCTCTTTTGAGCGTTTTCAACTGCATTTGTTATTATTTTAGATTCTATAGGTAAATCTTCTGAAGCATTTAATTTATCATATACTTTTGTAATAGCTGCTCCACCGAATATTTTCATTAGATTATCATCTAATCCTATATAAAATCTAGAGCATCCTGGATCTCCTTGACGACCACTACGTCCACGTAATTGGTTATCAATTCTTCTTGATTCATGTCTTTCTGTACCAATTATTTTTAATCCACCAGCTTCAATAACTTTTTGTTTTTCTTCTTCTATTTCTTTATCATATTTTTCAACTAATTCTCTAAATGTTTTTCTTGCATTAATAATATCTTGGTCATCTGTTTCATTAAATGCTGTAGCTTGTTCTATCATTTCTGGAGCATATTTTCTACGTTTCATTTCTTGTTTTGCTAAGTATTCACTATTTCCTCCAAGCATAATATCTGTACCACGACCAGCCATGTTTGTTGCTATTGTAACGGCACCAAATTTACCAGCTTGTGCAATAATTTGAGCTTCTTTTTCATGGTATTTAGCATTTAATACTTCATGCTTTATTCCCTCTCTTTTTAATATGCTACTTAATTTTTCGGATTTCTCTATTGAAACAGTACCAACTAGCACTGGTTGACCCTTTTCATGGCTTCTTTTAATATCTTCTACTACTGCTCTAAATTTAGCATTTTCATTTTTATATATAACATCATTATTATCAATTCTTATCATTGGTTTATTTGTAGGAATTGATATTACGTCTAAATTATATATCTCTCTAAATTCAGATTCTTCTGTCATAGCTGTACCAGTCATACCTGATAATTTATCATACATTCTAAAATAGTTTTGGAATGTAATTGTTGCAAGAGTTTTAGACTCATTTGCAATTTTAACATGTTCTTTTGCTTCTATTGCTTGATGAAGGCCATTACTGTATCTTCTTCCATACATAATTCTTCCTGTAAACTCGTCTACAATTAGAACTTGTCCATCTTTTACAATGTAATCTTTATCTTTCTTCATTATTCCATTTGCATGTAAAGCTTGATTTACATCATGAACTAATTCTGAATTTTCTAAATCATTGAAGTTTTCTAGTCCAAATTCTTGTTCAGCCTTCTTTATACCTTGCTGGGTAAGAGTTGCAGATTTGGCCTTTAAATCTACTATATAATCGTATTTTTCGTTATCTTCTTCTTGCTCATAATCTTTGTCATCTTCTTCAATTATAACTTTAGCTTGTAATTTTTTTACAAAATGGTCAGCTTTTTGATATAAGTTAGAAGATTGTGCTCCTCTACCAGAAATTATAAGTGGCGTACGAGCCTCATCAATTAAAATACTATCTATTTCGTCTACTATTGCATAATTTAAATCTCTTTGTACAAGTTGTTCTTTATATAAAACCATATTGTCTCTTAAGTAATCGAAACCAAATTCATTATTTGTTCCATATGTTATGTCTGCAGCATATGCTTTTCTTCTTTGGTCTGGTTCTAAACCATTAACAACAAGTCCTACTGAAAGTCCTAAAAATTTATATAATTTACCCATCCATTCGCTATCTCTTCTAGCTAGGTAATCATTTACTGTTATAATATGAACTCCCTTACCTGTTAAAGCATTTAGGTATGCTGGAAGTGTTGCAACTAAAGTTTTACCTTCACCTGTTTTCATTTCTGAAATTCTACCTTGGTGTAATATAATACCACCAATTAATTGAACGTCAAAATGTCTCATACCTAGTACCCTTTTAGATGCTTCTCTAACAACTGCAAAAGCCTCTGGTAATATATCATCTAATGTCTTACCTTCTTCTAACTGCTTTTTAAAGTATTCTGTTTTCCCAGTTAATTCTTTATCTGTTAATTTTTCCATCTCTGGTTCTAGTTTGTCAATCTGCTCTACTATTGGCATTATTCTTTTTACTTCTTTTTCACTGTATGATTTAAAGATTTTCTTTAATACTCCCATTCGTCTTTTGCCTCCTAAAAAATAAATATCATGTGTACTATATCACTAAATTGTTTTTTTCGCAATATTTTACCTAAAAAAAACATATATAAGAAACTTTTTTCATAATATTTATAAATGGAGGTGCATTTGTTTTGTTTATATATAATATTAAAGTTAGTGGAAGCAAGTTATTTAAGATATTTTTTGTGATTGTTACTATTGTCATTCTTACTGTTTTTTCCATATGTTGCTATAATTTATTTGTAGATGCCAAGAACAATGTTAATGTAGCAGACAATTCTTCATCAGTAATAGAAATCGATCCTAAAAATTATACAAATATATTAAAAGATTCACATGAACACATAGATAATTATGTTGGTAAGTCATATAAGTTTTCTGGATATATTTATAGAGCTTATGATTTTACAGATGAGCAGTTTGTTCTTGCTCGTGATATGGTAATTAGCTCTGACTATCAAACTCTTATTGTAGGATTTCTTTCTGAATATAAAGATATCAAAAATTATGCAGATGATACATGGGTAGAAGTTACAGGAACTATAAAGAAAGTAGATTATCATGGTGATATGCCAGAATTACAAATTACATCTTTAAAAGAGATAGATAAACCAAATGATGAATATGTATATCCACCAGATGAATCTTATATTCCAACAGTATAATATTAATCCACCAGCGAAATTGCAATTTTCGACGGTGGATTAATTTGTTTACTTATAACTTTATTTTTCTAATATTGCCTTTACTACTCCTTTATCTATTAAAGTGCTAAATATATTTTTTAGAATAATAAGTATTATTGGTCCTAATACCATTCCCCAAACTCCTATAAATTTAAACCCAGTATACATAGCAATTAGAGTAAATATTGGATGAATTCCTAATTTATTACTTACTAATTTAGGTTCTAAAAACTGTCTTACAACAGACATTATTCCCCATAATACTAAAAGACCTACTGCAAGTTCTATATTTCCATCTGCTGCACTTATTACTGCCCATGGTAGCATTATAGTTCCAGAGCCTAAAATTGGTAGTGCATCTACAAATCCTATTGCAAGTGCAATTAATAATGGATATTTTACATTCATTCCTACTATTTTAAAAATATACAATCCTATAACAGATATTACAAAAGAAACTAAAATCAATATTGCTTGTGCTTTAAGATATCCACCTAAGTTTATTGTAATTTCTCTTATATGCTTTCCTAATTTCTGAAGCCATTTTGAAGGAACATGCTGTTCCATAAAATCTAGCATATAAATTCTATCTGTACAAATAAAATATAAAGCCAATATTGTTATAACTATATAAATAGCAATTGTTGGTATTGACGTAACAATATCTATTAATTTGTTTAAAAAAACCGTCAACCACTTAGATACTTTTAGCAACATTTCTTTTGAGGTATCTTGTGTAAGACTTAACATATTTTTTGACACACTAACTCTTGTAATATTTAATTTGCCTATCGCATCTTGAATCTGGGTATATGCTCTATCTATGTACAAGTTTAACATCTGTAGCAAATTAGTTGATTCAGATACAAGAGAAATAATCCCCCATACAAGACAGCCTATTATGATAGAAAATACAATAACAAATATTATAATAGAACATGCCTTTCTAGTCATTTTAGTTTTTTTCATTAAAGCTTTTATTGCAGGTTCAATCATTAATGCTATTATAAATGCTATTAAAAAAGGCATATAAAAAACTGCCAATTTACACCCTAAATATATTCCTCCAATAATTAATACAGCATTTAAAATCCTTTTTATAATCTTACAAATATAATTTAAATCTTCTGACATATCATCCTTTTCTCTTTCTTTATGTATAGCAGCCTTTTCGGCTGCTTTTAGAATATTATGACATTAATAATTGTTTTTAGCTTGTCCGCCACACTCACATATATTTTCTAAAGTATCACAAATTTGCTCTGAACCTATTTCTTCATTATAGTTTGCTAAATCACCTAATGTTAATATTCCTATTACCTTATTATTGTCTACAACAGGTATTCTTCTTACTTGATTTGTAGACATTTTCTTTTCAACATCACATACTTCATCATTTTCATTACAACAACACACATTGCAAGACATTATTTCACTTGCAGTTGTATTTTTTGCATCTTTTCCGCATGCAACAGTACGAAGAGCTATATCTCTATCAGTAATCATACCTACTAGACAGTTATTTGGGTCACAAATAGGAACACATCCAATATGATTTTTTTCCATCAATTTTGCAACTTCATTTATTTTTGTATCTGGTTTGGCACACCAAACTTCACCACACATACAATCTTTAACTTTCATAGTAAACTCCTTTCAGAAGAACGAATTTTATTAAAATTCATTCTATTTATATTTTAGTCAAAATAAAAAAGATTATTCTCATTTTGAATAATCTTTTTTTATTATTATCTTCCATCTCCCGATTGACTATCTAATCTCAAAACTTTTTGAGCTGATGGAATTTTTTCTATTCCTATTATATTTTTTACATTAAATTTTTCGAACAAGCAATTTTTTCCAATTTTATACCCATAATATTTAATTCCATCTGCCCAGTTATATAATTCACTTAAATATGTATCATTTTCAATATTAATTGGCTCTTCTTTTACTTTTTTAGAATAATATGGTAATAGTGTCTTTCCTGCTGATAATGCTGCAAATACCCTATGATTTCCATCTCCCATAAAAAGCTGGCCATTATATTCATCTAAATTTATTTCACCTTCTATTGGATTGAATCCATTTTCTTTGATACTTTCACAAATTTCTTCAGTTGTAAAGCCTTTGCCACTTTCACGCATATTTAATTGAACTGGATCTTGTACCGGTAAGAAATGTACTGGACTTGCCCAAAATTTAGGATACTCTTTTTCTTCTCTATAACTCTTTTCTCCACTAATTATTATATCCGCTAATTCATCAGTATTTGAATATGCTGTATCTACTATTAAATCATAATTATCAGGATTTGCTAAATCAACATCATATCTCTCTTTATACCTTGAAATTTCTCCTAATTTTCTTTCAATAGTTTTTTCTATTGCCTCTTGAATCGTTGCATACTTGTCTTCTTGACCTCTAGAACTATCATTAAATACTCTCATTCCAGCTATCTTTTCATTTATAGTTAAACGTACTGCATATGAATCTGGAATATTGTGCCAAGCTAATCTTGAGTCGATTAACCATACATCATTTGGTTTTTCCTCTTTATTAATATTCCTTCCTCTTTCAGCCATTAAACTATCTATCATTTGATCTATCTGTCCTCTTACAGTTGCAAATTCTTCATCATTTTGCACATCTGCTAAATTAGGATTTTCAATTTCTGGATGAACTTTTTTATATTCTCTTATAGAAACTTCTCTAAACATATCTCCTGTAGATATTTCATGGACATTATATCCTAATTCTGTATATTTTTTTACTAATGCTTTTTTTACTGTTGATTTTCCACTTGCTGGTTCTCCTGATATAGTTATTATTTTATTTTTTATCTCATTCATTATATTTTCTCCTTCACTAGAAAATTCATACATTCTTATTTTACCATATTTTTCCGTGTTTTGCAAGCTTTTGTATACTTTTTATGTTATCTTTACTTTTGGTTAAAAAAATGTTATTATATTGGCAAAGGAGATTTATTATGATTGATTTACATATGCATACAACTTATTCAGATGGCACTGAAAGTTGTAGTACAGTTTTAAAAAAATGCCAAGAAAAAAATTTAGATGTTATTTCAATTACAGATCACAACACTGCACTAGTTTATAAAGAGTTGGAAAAAACTGATATTCCATCACTTTTTAAAGGCCATATTATTCCAGGAATTGAGCTTAATACTAAAGCTTTAAATATTCCAATAGAAATATTAGGATATGGAATTGATTACAAGAAAATGAATGAACTTGTAAAAAATGTTTATATTCCTGCTACTGAAAGAAATAAAATTGAAATTAAAAGATTATACGACAAATGCTTAAAAGCTGGAATTTATCTTGATAAAAATTGCCTTGATAATTATAATCCTGAAATGTTTGCTTCTGTATTTTTCCACAATGAAATTACTAAACATGAGGAAAACCAAAAACTTTTATCAGAAGAAGCATGGAATTCTAGCAAAATTTTTTACAGACAATATATGTCTGACCCAAAAACTCCATTATATGTAGAAATGGATGATTTTGTACCAGATTTTAATACTGCTAGCAATTTAGTTCGTGAAGCTGGTGGATTAGTATTTATTCCTCATATTTTTGAATATAAGAAAAATGCTGAACCTATTTTAGATTATATATTGCAAAATTTCCAAATTGATGGAATTGAATGTTATTATACAACATTTACAGAAGAACAACATGAAAAATTATTAAAACTTTGTAATGAAAGAAATTTATTCATTTCTGGTGGAAGTGATTTTCACGGCACAATAAAGCCAGATGTTGATATTGGTACAGGGTATGGAAATTTAAAAATTCCAAATGAAATTATTATACCTTGGGAAAACAAAATCAAATATTTCACGCCTTTACACAAAAGTATTGAATATTCTAGATAATTTGTATATATTTTTTTACAAAATTCTGCGTCTTTTCATCTT
>ENA-OOWZ01001412-OOWZ01001412.1-human-gut-metagenome-genome-assembly--contig:-NODE-1412-length-11560-cov-1.964103_pt1 | contig 11560 bp, 10 predicted proteins | sample MGYA00241580_ERZ501329 | MGnify/ENA primary metagenome ERZ501329 (study PRJEB25962, sample SAMEA2042923) | human gut metagenome | biome: human gut; feature: human-associated habitat; material: faeces... | reverse complement strand
AGTGAATCGATGACCTCGATATGCCAGCCTTCCTCGCGCAGCTCTTCCGCTGCCAGCGCGCAGCTGTTATATGTGCCGCTGAGCCCTGAGGAAAAAGAGATGCACAGCACATCCTTGCCAGTATTCAGCACTTTGAGAAATTGTTCCTTTGCGCTCTGCGGATTGATCTGCGAGGTGGTCGGCAGCGATCCTTCACGCATCTTGCGGTAAAACTCCTCATCGCTCTGCATATGCCCTTCGCCATAAGTTTCCCCGTCCATCGTATAGCTCAGATACATGACCGGGATCTGATGTTCTTCGTAAAATGAAGCGGGAAGATCTCCCATGTTGTCTGTCATGATTACATATTCGCTCATATCTTTCCTCCTGTTCCCGATAGTGTGCAGACTTCTGTCTTGATGAAATTATAATACCAGCGAAGGGGAATCACAAGAAAAACAAGGGAATCTGGTTCACATGCACAGAAAGTTCCTCTTTTATTGAAAACATTTTCATGAAAAAATCAAGAAAAATATCAGAAGGCATGTTGACAATTTTCATTTCGGGGCGTATCCTAAAGTCAATAACAAAAGCGAAGAACGGGATCAGGAACGGATATCCCCTGGCACAGAGAGCTGCCGTATGGTGCGAGGCAGCGCAGGCATCGGTTTCAGCTCACCCGGGAGCTATGACTTGAACGCGTGCCGCAAGTAAGTGTCATCGGAATTCTCAGCCGTTATCGTGAGAGCGTATTCGACAGTGATACGTAATGAGCGGGTGCATTGCACCAAGTGAAGTGGTACCGCGGGAGTGACAGCTTTCGTCTTCAGAGGAAGATGGAAGCTTTTTTGTTGTTTGGATACAGGAGGAGACTACATGAAAGGATTTGAAAAGTACAGCAGACAGTATTTCATGCCGCCGGAACCGTGCATGGAATGGACGAAGAAAGAGTATGTGGACAAAGCGCCGGTATGGTGCAGCGTCGATCTGCGCGACGGCAACCAGGCGTTGATCGTGCCCATGAGCCTGGAGGAAAAGCTGGAGTTCTTCCAGATGCTGGTGAAGATCGGCTTCAAGGAGATCGAGGTCGGCTTTCCGGCCGCTTCCCAGACCGAGTTCGACTTCATGCGCACATTGATCGAACAGGATATGATCCCGGATGATGTGACCGTGCAGGTGCTGACCCAGGCGCGCGAACACATCATCAAGCGGACATTCGAGGCGGTCAAGGGCGCCAAGCGCGAGAATGTCATCGTGCACCTGTACAATTCCACCTCAAAGGCACAGCGTGAACAAGTGTTCCGCAAATCAAAGGAAGAGATCAAGCAGATCGCTGTGGAAGGCGCGAAGCTGCTGCAGGAACTGAGCGAGCGCGACGGCGGAGGATACCGGTTCGAATACTCTCCAGAGAGCTTTACCGGCACGGAAGTCGATTATGCCCTGGAAGTGTGCAACGCCGTGCTCGATGTCTGGCAGCCAAGCGCAGACAACAAGGTGATCATCAACCTGCCGGTGACGGTGGAGATGTCCATGCCGCACGTCTATGCCAGCCAGATCGAATATATGTGCAAGCACATGAACTACCGCGAAAACGTCATCGTCTCCCTGCATCCGCACAATGACAGAGGATGCGGTGTGGCGACAGCGGAGCTTGGTATCCTTGCAGGTGCCGACCGTATCGAAGGCACACTGTTCGGAAACGGAGAACGTACCGGTAACGTTGATATCATCACACTTGGAATGAATATGTATTCCCAGGGTGTAGATCCGGGACTTGATTTCTCGAATATGAAAAAGATCCGTGAGACTTATGAACGCCTGACAAGAATGCAGGTATACGACCGTCAGCCATATTCCGGAGATCTGGTGTTTACGGCATTTTCGGGATCTCATCAGGATGCGATCGCAAAAGGTATGGCATGGAGAGATGAGAAGAAATGTGACAAATGGACGGTTCCATATCTGCCGATCGATCCGAAGGATGTCGGTAGAGAATACGATTCAGACGTTATCCGTATCAACAGCCAGTCCGGTAAGGGCGGCGTAAATTACATCTTAATGCACAGCCACGGAATCAATCTTCCAAAGGCAATGCGTGAAGAAGTAGGATATATGGTAAAAGATGTATCGGATAAAGCACACAAGGAGCTGACACCGGATTGGGTATACCAGATCTTCTCAGATCATTATATTAATACAAAATCCATCTTCCATATCGACGAGTGCCATTTTAAACAGGTAGATGGAATCACTGCGGAAGTGACGATCAATCATGCAGGAGAGAGCAAAGTGATCACTTCGAATGGAAACGGACGTCTGGATGCAGTAAGTAATGCGATCAAGCAGTATTTTAACATCAGCTATGAATTATCCTTCTATGAGGAACATTCGCTTACAAAGGGATCTTCTTCTAAGGCTGTGGCTTATGTGGGAATTATCTGCAACGGAAAGACATTCTGGGGTGTAGGAATCGATCCGGATATTATCAGAGCTTCCATTGAAGCCTTGATCGTTGCGGTAAATAAGATTGAAGAACTTGGGAGTGCTGATGCATGTACGGATGCAAGAATGATCGAGATCATGAATTATGTACAGGCGAATTATATTGACATTACATTAGATGACCTGGCAGAAAACTTCTTCCTGTCCAAACCTTATCTGTCAAAATACATTAAGGAAAAATCCGGAATGACATTTGGGGATCTGGTGAAGAAGATCCGCATGAAGAAAGCGAAAGCACTGCTCAAGAGCAGCAATATGACGGTTGAGAATATTGCAATGTCGGTAGGATATCAGAATGTGGAACATTTTAACAGACTGTTCAAGAAAGCTTATGATATGACTCCGATGCAGTTTAGAAATCAGAAATAGAATAAAAGATGAAAAGTGACAGGGATGTGCCGGTGGTGCATCCCTTTTTCTGTGGTATAAGGTATGGTGTGCTTTTGAATAGAGAAATAAGGATGTATAGAAGTTGTAAAATTTAACAATATAAGAAAATTGAAAATATATATAGAAAAGATAGGAATCGGGATAGATTTCATGTATAATATGTAATAGACTTTACAGAAAACATGATTGGGAGGAAGAGATAGAAATGTTAAAGTACATATTGATGATCCTTGGCGGTATGATTTTTATCGCAGGATACTACTTCATGCAGCAGAATGAAGGCAGGGGGAAGACGATGATGTTCTATTCGTTGTTTACTTATGCCGGACTGACACTGGTGATCCTTTCTGGGGCAAGAGTTCTGGATCCTTTCTTTGAAGGACTCGGAAAGAACGGGGAGATGATCCAGCTGGCAATAGAAGTTGCCTGCTTTGTAATTGGTGCGGAATTACTTCTGAAGCCTGCATTTGAAGACCAGAAAGAGATTGGAACAAAGAAGAATATTACACCACGTGGATCCGGAGATTCATTCAGTGTGAAGGCAAATAAGAAAGAAAGCACGAAGAAGACGAAGAAAAATAATAATCAGATTAAAAGAAGTTACAGTACAGGGAATAAAAAGTATCGTAAAAAATAAAAGAATATGATAGATTGAGCCGGAGGGGACAACAAAAAAGCCGGAAAACCCGTCCCCATAAAAATAAGACTTGCTTATGCAAGTCTTATTTTTATGTACGGTATTTAATTCACGAATTATTTACCTTCAACCATCTTGTCGAACTTCTTAGTAAATGCTAACATGATAACTCCGCAGGCAACGATGATGATTGTAACAACACCATATGCTTTAACGAAGTCGAAGTTTTCGAGCCAGTTATAAAGTGGTCCATAAGCTTTACCAGCGAAGAAGATGACCAGTGGCCATACACCAAGCATTGTTCCAAGAAGTTTCTTTGGAGCATATTTGCTGATGAATGAGTTTCCAAGTGGTGAGAAGATAACTTCTCCGACTGACATACATACAGAAGCCAGGATGATTACCCAGATACCAACTGGTTTATCTGCACTCTGTCCGCAAAGAACTGCTGCAAGTACCATGGAAGCTGTACAAAGACCAAGTACGATAATACCGATAGCTGTCTTTGTGAACATTCCCCAGTCACCCTGTGGACGCTGTCTCATCTTAGCCCAGATTCCTGCGAATACAGGACAAAGGATGATACAAAGAAGTCCGTTCATTGAGTCGAACCATGCAGTAGGCATCTCGAAGGAACCGATGTTCCAGTTAGCCCATCCAAGTCCTGCTTCTGATACTGGACCGAATTCATAGTAAACAGGCATGTAAGCCATGTACCAGATCAGCCAGAAAATACCAGAGAAGAGTGTTACGATGCAGATAGCAATCACACGGTTTTTCTCAAGTTTGGTAAGAGGTGCATTGTCTTTCTCTTTGTCGGCTTTGTCAACATTTTCTGTACGGTTGTCAACAAGGAATGGTTTCTTTCCGGCTTCGCCGAAGGACTTCATTCCAACGAACCACCATACGCAGTCGATGAACAGGAAGATTCCACAAACCAGGAACATAGTACGGTATCCAGCGCTCTTTCCAACAAGTGAAAGGAAAGTAGTTCCGCAGAAAGAACCGATGTTAACGAACATGTACTGTAAGTTGAATACAGTGTCGAGTTCGTCCTGATCAGCTAATGGGAAGAGACGTCCGTTGATACCAGATACGTTTCCTTTGAAGAAACCAGTTCCGATAGAAACGAGAATGATCATTGCCCATAACATTGCGATGCCGTTAGCCTCTGTTGCTCTCCATGCACACAGATAACCAAGACCCATAAGGATCTCACCAACAGGAACAAGAATACGAGGACTAATCCAACGGTCAGCGATATATCCACCGATGATAGGTGTGATATAAGTAAATGCTACCAGGTTAGAACTCATTGCAGCACCAACGGATTTGTCAAGTCCAAGACCACCGTGAGCTGCTGTGGCTACGATAAAGATCGAAAGCCCCCATTTAGCTGCATAGTATGCAAGTCTTTCAAAAGAGAAAGTCAGACAGCACACATAGAAACCAAATGGTAATTTTTTCTTAGTGTTCTCCATGAGATTCACCCTCCAATATGAAATTTTTCTTTGGTTTTAACAATACGAGGAAAAACCTCTCATGCTTAAAACTCTCAACGTAGCTAATCTTATCACAAACCAGACTAAAGTACAACTAATTGTTTAAGAAAAAGTTAAGGTTTTTTATATTTTGTTAGGAATATATATGTTGATATGTAATAAAACGACCATATATAGACGGAAAATGTAAGCAAAAATCACTAAATGATAATAGGAATCAAAAATAAACAGAAGCGGTTATAGAGAAACCCTATAGAGAGAACACATAGAAGAGTTTATAGATAATTTACAAATAATTATAAAGTATTTTCTTGAATAATCAACTATATAAGGATATAATAAGACACAGATTTTGTAAAGGGGAAAATGATATGGCGAATTATTACCGTGTGGCATATAAAGAGTCACAGAATACGTTGAAGCAGATCTGCGAACTTTTCCGAGTGGACAGCAGTGATATTACGATTAAGTTCGTGATGACAGTGATGGGACCGCTTGTGTTCTATTTTATGTGGGAATATGGAAACCCGGGAGGCGGTACGCCGGGAGGAATGACTTTTTTTGTCATTAAGTATATTGTAGTCTGGGCATTGGCATTTGTTGCGGCAGTGATACTGAACAGAACAATCTGGAGAAAGGTGTTATCGACAACGGCGGTCGGGGATGCAGAAGATCAGTTTGACAGACGATGCAGATTGACCGGTGAGTTCCGAAATCCACTTTTTTGATGATCACTTTGACAGTGTAACTGCGAAAAAGACAAGATCATTTTCGTACAAAGATGTCACCAAGATCCTGGAGACGAAAGAGGCATTCGGTGTAGTTGTGAAGGCAGATCCCGAGACGGTCGGATCGGCAAGAGCGATGATCGGATTTCCAAAGACTGCACTGGAAGGAAACAATACGGACGAACTGGCAGAATTTCTTTTGGAAAGATGCAGGAATATGAAGAGAAAAAAAGTGAAGAAGTTTTAGAATGGAACACTGCAGATGAAAAGGCTATGTGCGTACGGAACAAAGTACGGGGACACATAGCTTTTTATATTTATGCAGGATTTATGCGGGTCGTCAAGTATTTAACAAAAAACAACACAAAGTATTGCGTTAAAGTAGCAAAAACAGTATAATATAATTGGAAAAAATTTGGTTTTACTTTTCAATACAGAAAAAGCAAAAAACCCAATTTGAAATAATGAAAATGGAGGGCTAGACTATGGGCAACATGGCAGCAGACAATGCAGCAGGTAAGAGAATCAACAGTTTACTTGATGCAGGCAGTTTTGTTGAGATCGGTGGAGCAGTAACAGCAAGAACGACTGATTTTAACATGCAGGAAAAAGAAACTCCGGCAGACGGTGTGATCACCGGATATGGAGTGATCGATGGAAATCTGGTATACGTATATAGCCAGGACGCCACTGTTTTAAATGGCGCGATCGGCGAGATGCATGCAAAGAAGATTTCTAATATCTATGATATGGCAATGAAGATGGGAGCACCGGTCATCGGACTGGTTGACTGTGCCGGATTCAGACTTCAGGAAGCAACAGATGCATTAGAAGCATTTGGAAAGCTTTATCAGAAACAGTCAATGGCTTCCGGAGTGATCCCTCAGATCACAGCAATCTTCGGAACATGCGGCGGTGGACTTTCTATCGTACCTGCTCTGACAGATTTTACATTTATGGAAGCAAAGAACGGTAAATTATTTACCAATACTCCGAATGCAATTCCTGGAAATGACATTTCCAAATGTGATACATCTTCTGCAGCATTCCAGAGCGAGACAACAGGCCTTGTGGACGGAACAGGATCAGAAGAAGATATCCTTGCAGACATCCGTTCTCTTGTATGTATGTTACCGGGCAACAATGAAGAGGATTCTTCTTATGAAGAATGTAACGATGATCTGAACCGCGTATGTGCAGATCTTGCGAATGCAAAAGAAGACACAGCGATCGCTCTTACAATGATTTCTGATGACAACATCTTCTGCGAAGTGAAGAAAGCATATGCAAAAGATATGGTGACGGGATTCATCAAACTGAATGGTATGACTGTTGGTGCAGTTGCTAACCGTTCGAAAGTATATAATGAAGAAGCTGAAGTGGAGGCTGAATTTGACGGCTCACTTTCTGCTGACGGAGCTGAAAAGGCTGCAGAATTCGTACAGTTCTGTGATGCATTCAACATCCCTGTACTGACTCTTACAAATGTAAGCGGATTTACAGCAAGCAAATACGATGAGAAACGTATCGCAAAATCAGCAGCAAAACTTACTTATGCATTTGCAGATGCAACAGTACCGAAAGTAAATGTTGTGATCGGTAAAGCATTCGGAAGCGCTTATGTGACAATGAACAGCAAAGCAGTCGGAGCAGATATGGTATATGCATGGCCGGATGCAGAGATCGGAATGATGGATGCAAACCAGGCAGCTAAGATCATGTATGCGGATGCTGATGCAGCAACCATCAGAGAGAAAGCAGCAGAATATAAGAATCTGCAGTCAAGCCCATTATCAGCAGCGAAAAGAGGATATGTGGATACGATCATCGAAGCAGCAGATACAAGAAAATATGTGATCGGCGCATTTGAGATGTTATTCACAAAAAGAGAGGATCGTCCGGTAAAGAAACACGGTACGGTTTAGAGAGGTGAGGCAAAGTGAAGAAAAAAATAAGCGTATTACTTTGTGTGCTTGTCGCAATGCTCTGCTTTACCGCTTGCGGAAGTAAGAAAGAAAATCTTCAGTATGATAAATCAACGATCACACAGGCAACAGATTTTCTGATCGAGTATTGCAACAGTGCAGATGCAGATACTATCGAACAGTGGAACAAGATGACAGATTTTCAGATCGAGTCCCAGCTGAACCAGGCGGGTGTTCCATTTACAAAAGATAGTTTCCTTGCAGCTCTGGATGCATGGCAGCAGGGAACAAAAGAGTGTGGGGAATATGTAAGCCACGGTGATTACAAATTCGAACCATCCTCTGATGAACTGAAAGTAACGGCCAGTGCAAAATTCAAAGACCGTGATGCAGACATTACATTTGTTTTTGATGAGGACCTTTATCTGGACAGTACAACGATCGATGCACATTACAGCATCGGTGAGATCATGGAAAAAGCAGGACTGAATACAATCCTTGGAATGGGTACCGTATTCGTAATCCTGATCTTTATCTCAATTCTGATCTCCCTGTTCAAATACATTCCTGCACTTGAAGAAAAATTCAAGAACAAAGGAAAAGCAGAAAGCACACAGGAAGCAGCTCCGGCTCCGGCAGCAGTTGCAGCACCTGTAGTAGAAGAAGCATCGAATGATGATGAACTGGCAGCAGTTATTTCCGCAGCGATCGCTGCTTATGAAGCAGAAGCCGGTGGAAGCACAGACGGCTTCGTAGTAAGAAGCATCAAGCGTCGTCCATCAAATAAGTGGCACGCATAATTAATTAGGAGGATGAATTCAATGAAAAATTATACAATTACAGTGAATGGCAATGTATATGATGTAACAGTAGAAGAAAACGGAGCAGGTGCAGCACCAGTAGCAAGACCTGCAGCAGCACCGAAGGCAGCGCCTGCGGCAGCACCAGCAGCACCAAAGGCAGCACCTGCAGGTGGAGCAGGATCCATCGAAGTAAAAGCCGGAGCAGCAGGAAAAGTATTCAAGATCGAAGCAAATGTAGGTCAGGCTGTAAAGAAAGGTGATGCAGTTGTCATCATCGAGGCTATGAAGATGGAGATTCCAGTTGTAGCACCGGAAGACGGAACCGTTGCAAGCATTGATGTAGCAGTAGGCGATGCAATTGATTCAGGCGCTGTTCTTGCTACATTGAACTAACATCATTTATATGGTGTTTATCTAACACGACTGGAGGTTAAAAAATGGAATATATAACGACAACATTAGGAAACCTCGTGCATCAGACGGCGTTTTTCAGTCTTACATGGGGCAATGTAGTCATGATCGCGGTTGCATGTGTTTTCCTTTATCTTGCAATCAGACACGGATTCGAGCCTCTGCTTCTTGTTCCAATCGCATTCGGTATGTTACTGGTTAACATTTATCCGGACATCATGCTTCATGCAGAAGATGCGGCAAATGGAACAGGCGGACTGCTTTACTACTTCTATAAACTGGATGAGTGGTCAATCCTCCCTTCCCTGATCTTCATGGGTGTAGGAGCGATGACAGACTTCGGACCACTGATCGCTAACCCTAAGAGCTTCCTTCTTGGTGCCTCTGCTCAGTTCGGTATCTTTGCAGCATACCTTGGAGCGATGGCTATGGGATTCTCTGATAAAGCTGCAGCAGCGATCTCGATCATTGGTGGAGCTGACGGACCTACCTCGATCTTCCTTGCAGGTAAGTTACAGCAGACAGCTTTGCTTGGACCGATTGCGGTAGCGGCATATTCTTATATGTCACTGGTACCGATTATCCAGCCACCGATCATGAAGCTTCTGACAACAGAAAAAGAACGTAAGATTAAGATGGAACAGTTAAGACCTGTTTCCAAGCTTGAGAAGATCTTATTCCCAATCATCGTTACGATCGTTGTGTGCGTGATCCTTCCTACAACAGCACCACTGGTTGGTATGTTAATGCTTGGTAACCTGTTCCGTGAGTCCGGAGTTGTAAGACAGTTAACAGAGACAGCTTCCAATGCAATGATGTACATCGTAGTTATCCTGCTTGGAACATCCGTAGGAGCAACAACAAGTGCTGAGGCATTCCTTAATATGGATACGCTCAAGATCGTATTTCTTGGTCTGATCGCATTTGCATTCGGTACAGCAGCAGGTGTACTGTTCGGTAAACTGATGTGTGTTGCAACACATGGTAAGGTTAATCCACTGATTGGTTCTGCCGGTGTATCTGCAGTTCCAATGGCAGCCAGAGTATCACAGAAGGTCGGAGCTGAAGCAGACCCGACAAACTTCCTTCTGATGCATGCTATGGGACCAAACGTTGCGGGTGTTATCGGTACAGCCGTAGCTGCCGGAACATTCATGGCAATCTTTGGCGTAGGAATTTAAGCGATATATAATTAGGAGGAAAGAAAATGGCAGATATAGTAAAAAAACCTGTAGAGATTACAGAAACGATCCTGCGTGATGCGCATCAGTCTCTGATCGCAACCCGTATGACAACAGAGCAGATGCTCCCGATCGTTGATAAAATGGACAAGGTTGGGTATCATTCCGTAGAGTGCTGGGGTGGAGCTACATTCGATGCATCTCTTCGTTTCTTAAAAGAAGATCCATGGGAAAGACTTCGTAAATTCCGTGATGGATTCAAAAATACAAAACTTCAGATGTTATTCCGTGGACAGAACATCTTAGGATATCGTCCATACGCAGATGATGTGGTAGAATATTTCGTACAGAAATCTGCTGCCAACGGAATCGACATCATCCGTATCTTTGACTGCTTAAATGATCTTCGTAACCTGAAGACAGCAGTTAAGGCTGCAAACAAAGAAAAAGTAGAAGCTCAGATCGCATTATCTTACACTTTAGGTGATGCTTATACACTGGATTACTGGGTAGACATTGCCAAGAAGATTGAAGAGATGGGTGCAAACTCTATCTGTATCAAAGATATGGCTGTTCTTTTGACACCGTATAAGGCAACAGAGCTGATCGGAGCAATGAAAGAAGCTGTAGATCTTCCAATCCAGCTTCATACACACTACACATCAGGTGTTGCTTCTATGACTTACATGAAAGCAGTAGAGGCCGGTGTAGATGTCATTGATACCGCAATCTCACCATTCGCACTTGGAACATCTCAGCCTGCAACAGAAGTTATGGTTGAGACATTCAAGGGAACACCTTATGATACAGGATTAGACCAGAAACTTCTGGCAGAGATCGCTGACTACTTCCGTCCGATCCGTGACGAGGCTCTTGACAGTGGACTCCTTAATCCAAAGAACCTTGGTGTTAACATCAAGACTCTTCTGTATCAGGTACCGGGTGGAATGCTTTCTAACCTGACATCTCAGTTAAAAGAGCAGGGTGCGGAAGACAAGTTCTACGATGTACTTGAAGAAGTTCCAAGAGTACGTAAAGACCTTGGAGAACCACCGCTTGTAACACCTTCCTCACAGATCGTTGGTACACAGGCTGTATTCAATGTATTGATGGGAGAACGTTACAAAGTAGCAACAAAAGAGACAAAAGACCTCTTAAGCGGAAAATACGGACAGACAGTAAAACCTATGAATCCGGACGTGATCAAGAAAGTACTTGGCGATGATCCTGAGATCATCACATGCCGTCCGGCAGATCTGATTCCGGATGAATTAGACACACTCCGCAAAGAATGCGAACAGTGGATCCAGCAGGATGAAGATGTACTGTCTTACGCACTGTTCCCACAGGTTGCTGTAGACTTCTTCAAGTATAGAGAAGCACAGCAGACAAAGGTGGATGCGACAGTAGCGGATACGGAAAACGGGAGTTATCCTGTATAGGTTTTCGAGAGGACGTCAAGTGTAGAAGTTCCTGATTCAATGCGACTTTGGGTGCTTGCA
>ENA-OOWZ01001410-OOWZ01001410.1-human-gut-metagenome-genome-assembly--contig:-NODE-1410-length-11564-cov-4.590494_pt1 | contig 11564 bp, 10 predicted proteins | sample MGYA00241580_ERZ501329 | MGnify/ENA primary metagenome ERZ501329 (study PRJEB25962, sample SAMEA2042923) | human gut metagenome | biome: human gut; feature: human-associated habitat; material: faeces... | reverse complement strand
ACTGCTGCCTCCCGTAGGAGTCTGGGCCGTGTCTCAGTCCCAATGTGGCCGTTCATCCTCTCAGACCGGCTACTGATCATCGCCTTGGTAGGCCGTTACCCCACCAACTAGCTAATCAGACGCAGGCCCATCCTCTAGCGATAGCTTATAAATAGAGGCCATCTTTCACAGCATCCTCATGCGAGATTGCTGTCACATTCGGTATTAGCACCCCTTTCGGGATGTTGTCCCCATCTAGAGGGCAGGTTGCCCACGCGTTACTCACCCGTTCGCCACTAAGAAAGTTCAACACCTAATACTTCAACCACCGTGTTAGTTCATGCTTTTAATGCGTAGTAAAAATTGCTTCGCAATTTTTACCGCTACACTTCAGCGGATGAAATACTTGGTGTTGAACTTTCTCCGTTCGACTTGCATGTGTTAGGCATGCCGCCAGCGTTCGTCCTGAGCCAGGATCAAACTCTCCAATAAAGTTTATTGAAGAACTAATCTAGCTCTTATTATTTAAAAAAGAAGTTATTTGACTTGGTCTTGCGCTTTCGCACTCGACCCGCACATTCGCTTTTTTTCTAGGTTTAATGTTCAGTTTTCAAGGTTCACTCTGTTGCGTTTGTTCGCAACTTTGTTGTTTGTGTTTGTCGCTGTATCCCGGCGACTTGTATATAATACCACGTGGGCAAGGTAATGTCAACACCTTTTTTACAACTTTTTTAAGATTTTTTAGTGAAACACTTGGATTCGTGGACAAATAAAGTATCATGTATACACGCTTTGAAGCACCTGAAAAAACTTCAAAATTTCTATAAAAATCTACGAAAAATCGCCAAAAACACCTTGCAAAACTTCATTTTTCGGTAAAAATTTCTATAATCTTTTTTCGAAATTTCCTATCACCGATACATTTTCGTATTCAATAATAAAGATATTCGGATCACATTCTTCCAGTAAATGACGTAATTTCATCGACTCAACCTTAGAAACAACTGTCAAAAGCACATTGGTATCCTCACCGCTATAGGCACCTATGCCCTTAATTTTGGTTACACCACGATGTACAGCAGCAAAAATAACCTCTTCTACCAAATCTATTTTAGTAATTACAATCATCGTTACCGTAATACTTGGCAGATAAGCCTTATCCAGAACAACGGAAGTAATCACAGCAAAGAAGATGGAGTAGACTGCCGCAGCTACATCGTATAATAGAATACAGCTGCCAAAGACAAAGATATTAATAATATTGAAGACCTTACCTACACTCATATTGTGATACCGGTGCATCAGCAGCAGTCCCAGAATGCCCTCACCGCCGCCGCTGCCCTTGCTCATCAGCGTCATGCCGCATCCCAGGCCGCACAGGATACCGCCTGCCAGACAAGCCGTAATCGTATCGGGCAGATAATTATGTTTCGCAACAGGCACAAGGCTCAGCAATACGCTGTAGCTTGTAATGCAGACAGCAGATTTCACTAAAAAATCCTTGCCGAACTTACGTATAGCCAGCAACATCAGGGGTATATTCAGGAGAAAATAGATAATGCCAATATAGTTGTCGGTAACAAAGCTCAGCCCCATGACGTTTCTCATAAAATATCCCAACAGCTGTGCTATCCCTAAAAAGCCTCCATTATAAAGATTACATGGCAAAATGAACATATTAAAGCCGATGGAATATACCAGCGAGCCGCCTATAATCAGGCACAGGGACTTTAGGGAAAGAAATTGTTTCAGATAGGTAACAGCCTTCATGCTACAGCCTCCTTTGCCGACTGACGGGGAAGGGGGTTGATTAATAACTACTATATATAATAACCTAAAATTTTACGTTTGCGTATTAACCAAGTAAAAAAAGCACTTTTTTTATATCCAAATAAGTAAAATGCTAAAGTCTTTACAATTTTTTCTGCTTAGTTTTTGTAAATCAGATAAAATCGTCATAATTTCGCCATATACTGCCTTTATAATAAAAGCAACAAAGGTAAACAACCACTTTAAGAAAGAAGGTGCCAAATATGATGACAACATTAACCAAGTATATGAAGAAAACCACAGCAATTGCTATGGCTGCCATGGTGCTCTCTCTGCCGCTGGCAAGCGTAGCATCCGCTCACGAAAGGCACGATGCTCCGCCACCGCGTCATTCAGACCGCTATGACAGACACGACCGCTACGACAAGAATGATCGTTATGACAGACATGACCGCTATGACAAGCGTTATAAGAACGACAATTACGTAACGAAAAAGGACAGCAACAAAAAAGCTACCACCAGCTTCATCATCGGTGCTGTACTGGGTGCGGTAATTGCCAAAAACACCTGATTAACATCCTTCTTTTCATCCTCATCACTCATACACAAAAAGAGCTGCAGTTTTACACTACGCAGAGTAGTGCAACTGCAGCTCTTTCAATTTTTACTATATTATATGTAACAGAAGAATCCTCAGCTGATTACATATCACGGCTGGCGATAATATCTACACCAAGGCCGAGAATATCCTTAACTACAACGTCACCGGTTTTAATCGGAGCGGTAACCTTTACGCTACGCAGAAAGCGTGCGCAGTCCAGGATGCGTTCCTTCGGCAGTACGTTAGCGGATACTACAGGCAGCAAAGGCAGCATACCGCCTTCTACAGCAACGGTAGAGGTCAGCATACGCTTCGGAGCAGTAACTTCATCGTTAGCATATTTAGCGCCACGCGGGCAGGTGTTGCCGGTAACATTGGTAACTGCACCATTTTCAATGGTAACAGTCATCTCGCAGCCCATAGGGCACATAATGCAGTTCATAACACGAGTTTCAACAGCCATTTTATACCCTCCTTACAGCACCAGACCTACGGTAACTTCGTCACCGATCTGGGCAAATTTTGCAGCCGGAATTTCTACGGCAATCATTTCACTGGGCTTTGCTACGGGCAGAGGACGGCTCAGCAGAACGTTGTCGCCGCTCTTAACCTCCAGCTTAACTTTGCGGTGCGGTGCAGCAACACGCATGAACAGCTTAACCTTTTCGTCAGCAGGAATTTCTGCAGGCATGGTCAGCTTCTGCGGTACGCAGGTACGTACGCCGTCAATAGCCTTTACGGTTACGGTACGGTTCTCGGTAGCCATTTTCTCCTGAGCCTTCAGTGCAGCATATTTGCCTGCGATTTCAGCTTCTTCGGATACAAAGTCAACCAGGTCATGTACGTGTACTACGTTGCCGGCAGCAAAGAAACCGTCTAAGCTGGTTTCACGATGCTGGTCAACAACCGGACCGTTGGTCAGCGGGTTCATTTCCAGATCAAGGCCGCGGGACAGCTCGTTCTCAGGAATCAGACCTACAGACAGCAGTACGGTATCGCACTCGATATCAAATTCAGTACCCGGAATCGGAGTCATGCGCTCGTCAACCTTAGCAACGGTGATACCGGTTACGCGCTCTTCACCATGGATAGCAACGATGGTGTGGGAGAGGTACAGAGGAATATCATAGTCGTTCAGGCATTGAACGATATTACGGGTAAGACCGTTGGAGAAGGGGCAGATTTCCAGGCAAGCCTGAACCTTGCAGCCTTCCAGGCTCATACGGCGAGCCATAATCAGGCCGATGTCACCGCTGCCGAGGATAACGATTTTGTGACCCGGCAGATAGCCTTCCATATTAACCATACGCTGAGCAGCGCCGGCAGTGAAAACGCCTGCGGGACGCTCGCCCGGAATACGGATAGCGCCACGGGTACGCTCACGGCAGCCCATAGTCAGGATAACAGTTTTGCCTTCCAGCTTCAGCAAGCCTTTTTCCGGATTAACGGCAATAACGGTTTTATTGTTTTGTACATCTAATACCATGGTATCAACCAGGGTTTCGATTTCAGGTTTATCAGCAACGAGCTCGATGCAGCGATGTGCATAGCCGGGGCCTGTCAGCTCTTCCTTGAAGTGATGCAGACCGAAGCCATTGTGAATGCACTGTTGCAGGATACCGCCGAGTTCGCGGTCACGCTCGATAACAACGATTTTTTTAGCACCATTCTGCCATGCGCTGTAAGCAGCAGACAGACCGGCAGGGCCACCGCCAACAATAATTACATCATATAATTGGTTCATTATTATTCCTCCCCGCCATCTGCAGAATATTTTTCGTAGAACATATTGGAATCAGTACGTTCTTTTAATACTTCGGGAACAGAAATGTTCAGCTCGCGTGCCAGAATCTGGGTAACACGCGGACCGCAGAAGCCACCCTGGCAACGGCCCATGCCTGCACGGGTACGGCGTTTTACACCGTCAACAGTGCGTGCGCCTACAGGAGAGTTGATTGCTTCTACAATTTCGCCCTCGGTAACAGTTTCGCAACGGCAGATTACGCGGCCGTACAGATTGTCTTCGGCAATCTTGGCAGCCTTTTCATCAGCAGTCATATAGTTGAATGCTTTATGCTTCGGCAGAGCAGCCTTGAAGTCAGCCTTCTTGGCAGCGCCGCTTACACGGGCAATTTCGTTGGCAATCAGCTCACCTACAGCAGGAGCTGCGGTCAGACCTGGAGATTGCATACCGGCAGCATTGTACAGGCCTTCAACCTTTTCGGAAGGACCGAGTACGAAGTCACCGGTGCTGGAAACGGCACGCAGGCCGGCAAATTCGGTAATAGCTGCGCCCATCGGCAGGTTCGGTATCAGCTTCTTGGCAGAAGCAATGATTTCATTCATGCCGGCAGTGGTAACAGCCTTATCTTCTTTGGAATCCTGCTCATTAGCGTTAGGACCTATGAAGGTGTTGCCGTGGGTAGTGGTGCAAACCAGAATACCCTTGGATTTTTTGGTCGGGGTGGGGAATACCACGCCGTAAACCAGACTGCTGCAGGCAGTCTTATCAAACAGAATATATTCGCCCTTACGCGGAGTGATGGTAAAGGTATCATCACCGGCCAGCTTAGCGATTTCGTCAGCATAAACACCGGCAGCATTAACCACATATTTAGCAGCAATAGTGCCTTTATTGGTTTCTACACCAGTAATTTTGCCGTCTTCCTTAACGAAGCCCAGTACCTTGCAGTCGCGGATAACTTCTGCACCGTTTTGTACAGCGCATTGAGCAAAAGCAATAGCAGCACCGAACGGCCAACATACGCCGGCACTCGGAGCCCACAGAGCACCCTTGACAGTGGTCAGGTTAGGCTCCTGCTCAAGAACTTCTTCTTTAGACAGGATTTGCAGGCCTTCAACGCCGTTCTTTTTACCGCGTTGCAGCAGCTCCTGCAGAGTCTGCATTTCCTCGTCGGTGGTTGCAGCAACCAAGGAACCGGTCCATTTAATATCCAGGTCCAGTTCGTTTTGCAGCTCGTGGTACAGAGCGTTGCCACGAACGTTGGTAATAGCTTTGAGGCTGCCGGTAGGAGCGTCAAAGCCAGCATGAAGAATTGCACTGTTAGCTTTAGTAGTGCCGATAGCGATGTCCGGCTCTTTTTCCAGCAGAACGCATTTCAGGTCATACTTGGAAAGCTCGCGCAATACAGCAGTACCTACAATGCCGCCACCAATAACGACTACATCAGCAGATTTTACAAATTCCATTCCGTCACTTCCTTGCTGAATTTTCTCATAAAAATACATCTAAATTTTATCACAAATCTGCAAAAAATAGAAGAGGGAAGCGAAAATAAAAAAGTCCATAGTGGGACATGATATGCCCCGAAGACATTTCCTTCATTATATACAAAAAAGCTGCTGCCATTCAGTCTTACTGTAAGCAAAACCGGAAATGGCAACAGCCTGAAATTCTATTCTCTCTTCTTCACAAACCATCTCAGCGGCAGCTTTTTCTCCAGCCAGCCGATAAAGATATCTGAAAGCGGTGTCAGCAGAATCCAGCTTAAAACAAGCAGGACAAAAGAAACGGAGCCTACGAAAACATCGGTAACCCAATGCGCACCGCCCATAATACGGGGCAGTGAGAAAATAATAAATACAGCCATCGCTTTGATAAAAGCGTCCTTGCCGATATATTTCCACATATACACAGCAAATATCAACAGCATCATGCCATGGTCACCGGGGAAGCTGCTGCCGGAACGATCCTTGGCAGGCCAGCCGCTCAGCTGGCTAACCCAGTTTACATTATGATACAGCTGGTCAAAATAAATAGAAGCACTCGCACGGTCAATCGGCAGCAGCTTATCAAACTGCTTAATGATTACCGCACTTACCAGCATGGCAACGCCGATACAGAACAGCCAGCGCTTGCCTTCAACATTGCTTTTGCGGTAATAGCTGTAAAAAATCGCCAGCATCGCCACAAAGGCCACCACATCAAAGGCACGCAAATTAACAAAAGCCGTAAAATAAGTAAAAGCCGTTCCCTGTGCCAGCTTCTGGTTAAAGAAATAAAAGACACTTTGGTCCAGAGCCAGCCACGGTCCGTGATAAGCGGCGGTGGGGGTGCTTGCCAGCCAGCTTCCCAAAAGCAGTGCTCCCAGGATATTACAGATAATTATCCAAATCAGGTTATTTTTCTTCATATAATCTCCTCGTATTTCAATATCCACTGTTCCTCAGATATCACCTAAAGTTCAGTTAACAAATTTACGTAAATATGATACCATATTATTGAGGATTATATAAGTCTTTTATGTAGATTTTTCCCATCAGCTTCCAAAGGAGGGAGAATTATGCGCAAGCTGCTTTTACTGTTAACCTGCTTACTGATGTGCTGCTGCAGCGCGCTGGCGCTCGCCGCAGATAAAACTAAGGCTGCCGATGATCTGAACGCAATCAAACCGATGGAAACCATCAGTGCTACCGAAATGAACGAACGCCTGCAGGTCGGCAATAGCGAAGACCTGTTATATGTAAAAATCAAGGAGGACAGGGTAGAGGTTTACCAGGGATTGGCAACAGACCGCTCTTTGCGCAAGCAGCTGATTTTAACCATGCCCAATACCGAAATGCTGCGCTTATATACCAATAACAAGGCTACCTTTGCGCAGATGAACAAAATGCTCAGCGATTACGAAAGCTCCAACGCCAACTTCAACGGCTATAAGATTATCACCGATAAGGATACGCCGAAAAAGCTGGAAAACGGCGGTAAAATCTATCGCTTGTGGTTTATGAAGATTGAACGCGAAAAGCAAAGCCGCAGGGGTGGCTGGAACTTCCCGATCGGCATAGGTATCGGCATCGGCGGCGGCCATCACCACGGCCCCTGGATTGGAGTAGGGTGTTAAAAAATATACCTTATATAATGAAGAAAAGCACGGGTATCTGCCCGTGCTTTTTTGATGTATGTAAAACTATAGCCTTTTATCTATATCAATATATCGCTACATAAATATTAAAATGCAGGCTCAATGGTTCCTTTATATTTATCGGCAATAAACTTCTTCACAGCCTCGGACTGATAAGCCTTCACAAAAGCCTTATAAGCCTCTTTATCCTTATCCTTGTTGCGGGCAGCAATAATCATTACAGCCAACGGCTCGTCCTTTGGCTCAAGGAAGATATTCTGCTTTTTAACATCCAAGCCACCGCTCATTACATAGTTCATGGTAATAGCCGCAGCATCAACATCAGCCAGACTGCGCGGCAGCTGTGCTGCCTCCAGCTCCTTAAATTTCAGATGCTTGGGATTATCGACAACATCCTTCGGTGTAGCCTTCATGCCAACGCCATCCTTCAATTTCAACAAGCCGGCACGCTGCAACAGCAGCAGACCGCGGCCGCCGTTTGTCGGGTCGTTAGGAATAGCAATCGTTGCACCGTCAGGAATATCCTTCACATCATGCAACTTATCGCTGTAAATGCCCATGCGCATTAAAATAGCGTTGCCGATGGGCACAAGGTCAGTCTTATTAGTCTTGTTAAAGTTATCCAGGAAGGGCTTATGCTGATAGCTTACCAAATCCAGCTCGCCATCTGCCAAAGCTTTGTCCGGTGTAACATAATCCGAGAACTCCACAACCTGTACCTTCAGGCCACTTTTAGCCGCTTCCTTGGCTGCAGCCTCCACAACCTCGGCATGCGGACCGGCGGTAGCACCAACCTTAATCGTTGTTTGAGCCTGTTTGTCACCGCCGCCGCAGCCTGCCGCCGCCAAAGCCACTACAGATAACGCAATAACCAATAATTTTTTTAACATAATTCATCGTCTCCTTTGCAAAAAGTAAAATAAAAAAAGCCTTCGTCTTATCCATACCGCATTTTCATTATGCAGTAAGGGACGAAAGCAAACTTCGTGGTACCACCCAATTTCACTGCTACCTCACGATAGCAGCCTCCTCAAGTACGCCGGACTAAGCCATTAATACTTCAGCACTGTAACGGGTGCACCCGGACGACCTAAACTTACGCTTCAGCCAATCAGCTCCAAGACCATCTTCGGCAAAGTCTCCTGCACTTCCTTGCACCAAACGGAAGCTCTCTGTGGCAGTACTCCTTGCGTACTCTTCTTTTCATCGCTCGTATATTAACTTGTGAGTAAAAATATACAACTTGTCAAAGCATCTGTCAACAAAAAACAGGAAAATTTTTTCTCAAAGCCTAGTATTTCAATAGATTTGTAAATGATGTTACACAATTTACTTACTTATACAACTGCTATTCTGGACCATGCAATAGAAATATTATTTTTATTTTCCATTTTTTCATTATAGCGCCCCGAAATATAATAAAAAGTGCAAAAAATTGCCTATTAATAAGCTAGGTTTAATCGTGTAAATTATTAAGCAACATCAAAAAAGCATTGCTTGTTGATTTTGTTTCACGAATAAAAGTTTTGACAATATCACTTTTAACAGGTGAGAATGTTCCGGAGAAAAATACAACAAAATGCATAAAATCGCTTGCTGCAGTCCTGATGAAATATCCGCTATCTTGCAGCCTGACCTTGAAAGGAGAAGATGACACTATGGAATTTGCAACAAAATGTATTCACGAAATCGGTGCGTCCGACGCAACCGGTGCCTGTCTGGGAGCACTTGATGCCTGGCTCGTTTGCTTATGTGTGATAAAGAAGCAATAGAAGTGCAAAAAATTTTGCCGTTCCTATCCGGCACTTGGCCATTGTGTCGGATAGGTCGGGCGTTAGGCTTCGGGCAAGTCAATCTTGCCGACAAAGCTGTAATAAATCTCAATGTCCTGCCTGCGGGTGCCGTTCTCGTCATAGCTGCACTCATGCACGACGATTTTCTCAATCATTTCCCGCAAGAGGGTGGGGGTCAATTCCTCAAAGGCAAGGTGCTTTCGGACGATACCCATAAACTTTTCCGCGTTGACGGTGGCGGCCTGCGACTTGTCCAGTTCCTCCTGCAAAGCGGCGGCGCGGTCTTTCAGTTCCCGCTGCTCCTGCTCATAGTCTGCCGACAGTTCCATGAAACGCTCGTCGCTGATTTTGCCGTTCACATTGTCCTCATACAGCCGCTTGATAATGCGGCTCACTTCGGAAATGCGCTCCTGCGCCTGTTCAAGCTGCTTGGTGGCTGCGGCGGTCTTTCTCTTGCCGCCGATCTCGTTCTGCTGGATAAGCAGCTTCACAAAGCGGCTCTCATGCTTGGCGGCGTATTCCGTCACTTGCCGGAGATTGGAGAGGACACCGGCGGTCAACAGGTCGGTGCGGATAAAGTGCGCCGTACAGTCGCGGGTGCGCTTCTTGTAGCTGCCGCAGATGTAACAGTCCTGCTTGCGGGTTTTGTTCTGATACCGCTGCTGGTACATCACATGGCCGCAGTCGGCGCAGAACAGCATACCGGAGAACAGCCCCACTTCATCATAGCGGTTCGGGCGTTTGCGCTGCTTGCGTAACTCCTGCACGCGCTCCCATGTTTCCCGGTCTATGATAGGCTCATGGTGGTTCTCAAAAACAGCTTGCTTCTCCACGGGGTTCTCTACACTATGCTTGACCTTGTAAGAGGGCTTCTCCGTCTTGAAGTTTACCAGACAGCCGGTGTACTCCCGGTTTTCCAACAGGTGGACAACGGTATTTGTCGCCCATTTGCACTCATAGCCGGGGTGGTAGCGGCGGGTGCTGCCCGTCCTGCGGTATTCCAGCGTCCCCGGCGTGGGGATTTGCTGCTCCGTAAGCATACGGGCAATCTTGGTCGGGCCATTCCCGGCAAGGCAAAGCTGGTATATCTGCTGGACAACCGGCGCGGTTTCCTCGTCAACGATATAGTTCTCGTCCTCGTCCATGAGGTAGCCATACACCGGCTTGCTGGTAACGGGCTTGCCGCTCATGCCTTTTGCTCGTTTTACTGCCTTGATTTTCTTGCTCGTATCTCTCACCAGCCATTCGTTGAACAGATTTCGCAGAGGGGTAAAATCATTGTCCATGCCGCCGTTTGCGCTGTCCACATTGTCGTTGACAGCGATAAAACGCACTCCCTTTTGAGGGAACAGCATTTCCGTGTAAAACCCTACCTGCAAGTAGTTTCGCCCTAACCGGCTCATGTCCTTGACGATGACCGTACCCACTTTCCCGGCTTCAATGTCTGCAAGCATGGCTTGAAAACCGGGTCTTTGAAAGTTCGCGCCGGAATAGCCGTCGTCGGTGTACCAGCGCAGGTTGGTAAAGCCATTCTGTTTTGCAAAGGCTTCGAGTATCCTTTTTTGGTTCGATATGGAATTACTCTCGCCTTGCAATTCGTCCTCATGGGACAATCTCGGATAAAGGGCGGTAATGAGGTTTTGGGTGGCTTGTCTTAACATAAAATCCTCCGTTTCCGACAGCCAGCCCCACTATTCCGTATGTTTATCATACCACATGGGGCGGCGGTCTGTATAGACCAATCTGCTTCTTTATGGTCTGTCAAAATAATTGATTTTCCTTGTAAGAATATCTGGCGAAAAACAGCCAGAAAAATGTCAAAAACTCTTGACATTTTTCTGCCGCTCTGATATTATGAAAATGTCAAAAGTATTTGACACTTCTGTATTGATTAAGTATCGAAAGGAGCGAAATATTATGCCAGTAGGAGCCATTATTTTTTTAGCAGTTGTTCTTGTTGTGTTTCTCGTATTAGACATCATCATGTTAGTATCGCTTTTAAGACCAGGAGATGAACGCAATCAAATCATTGCGTGGAAAGCCAGTTCTTTTACCTTGCTTGCAATGGTGGGGGCAAACATATTGAGTGTCATTGAAAATTTTGTAAGAGCGCAACCCATGACCCAAAATCCTTTTATCCAACTGGAAGTTGCCGCTATCGTGTACTTTATAGCTCTCATGTATTATAGACGAAAGCATGGTGGTTGATATGGAGAACACAATTCGGAATAAGCGGAAAGAATTAGGTCTGTCACAAGAGGAATTAGCAAAAAAATGTGGTGTTTCCCGTCAAACAGTCAATGCAATAGAGAATAATAAATATGACCCAACGCTGGCTTTAGCCTTTTGCCTTGCAAAGGAATTACAAGTAACCGTTGATGAATTATTTACACCTTCATAAGATTTGACCGATTGTATTTTTAGCGGCCATGCTCCCCGGCATGGCCGCTTTTTCCATGCCCCGGCTCATGCCGGATAAGTTGGCTCCTGTGTAGCAGCGGCTTCCGCTTCCAGTACCCGCGCCATTTTGTCGGCGG
>ENA-OOWZ01001403-OOWZ01001403.1-human-gut-metagenome-genome-assembly--contig:-NODE-1403-length-11615-cov-2.558045_pt1 | contig 11615 bp, 9 predicted proteins | sample MGYA00241580_ERZ501329 | MGnify/ENA primary metagenome ERZ501329 (study PRJEB25962, sample SAMEA2042923) | human gut metagenome | biome: human gut; feature: human-associated habitat; material: faeces... | reverse complement strand
AACCCGCCGCCAGCAGCGCGGAAAGAAAGATTAAAATCGTGCGCATGCGCATGACGCGCACACCCAAGCTTTTGGCCAGCTCATCACCCAACTGCAACGCATTTAGGGAACGCGCACACAAAATCGTTCCGATAATGCCAATCGCGCTATAAGGCAAAAGCATCTCCACATGCCCCCAGCTGCGTCCCTGAAAGCCGCCTGCCATCCACATCACAGTTCCTTGGATTCTGTCGCTGTAAAATACGTTCAGCGCCGCCATACCGCCGCCGAAGAAGGTGGCAACCGCCACGCCCGCCAGAATCATGCGCAAGGGGTTGATGCCCTTTTCCCACGCCAGGAAAAAGACGATGCCCGTGGAAAGCACGGCGCCGACGAAGGCTGCCAGCGGCACCATGGCAGATTGTTCTGGGAAAAGCAGCATTATCAACATCGCAAACAGGCCCGCACCGGCGCTCACACCGATGATACCAGGGTCTGCCAGCGGGTTGTGCAGCACGCCCTGCAGGTTGCAGCCTGCCAAAGCGAGGTTAGCACCTACAAGCACTGTCACAATCGTGCGGGGCAGGCGGATGAGATTCACAATGCGGTCGGTGTCCGCATCCGTCTCGCCCAGCAGTGCTGCCCATGTTTCGCTCACCGAAAGGCTCACTGTACCGCTGCCGATGCTCACGAAAATGCCTACGACGAGCAGGATACACAAGCTGAAGAACACTGCTATGCGCACTTTTTCTTTTGTTTTGGCATCATTACTCATTACTTGGCCTCTCCATACATATATTCTTTCATAATCTTCATCGCATCAATCGTGTGCGTGCCGGGGTTAACGGTAAACAGACTAGGCGGCAGCTGGTACACACGGTTATTCTTCACGGCGTTTACATCATGCCAGATGGCGTTGTCACGCATATTGGCGCGCAGCTTCTCCAGAATTTCCTTGCTGCCGCCCATGGTAATCAGCATCACGATGTCGGGATTTTCCTTGCCTACGAATTCCATGCTCAGCGGAATGTAGCTGCTGTCCTTCACGTTTTCGGCCTTGTCCGCAATATTTACGGCACCCAAACGCTCTGCCAGATCACCGCCAAAGCTCTTTTTGGTGGACATGTTGAAGCTGTCCGGCGAGCCGAAGATAATCAGCACCTTCGGACCCCTGCCCTTCTGTACGTCCTGCGTCAGCGCGGCATATTCCTTTTCTATCTGCGCACGCTTGACGGCAGCTTCCTTTTCTCTGCCGGCAAAGCAGCCAAAATCGTCTATGCTTTTCAGCACATCCTCATAGGAGTTTATCATGTTCAGGTAAAGCGGCACGCCGGCCATTTCCAGAGGCTTGCGCAGCATTACGTGGAAGGGTACGTTGGTGCCTACAACCAGATCAGGCTTCAAGCTCATGATTTTTTCCAGATTCGGCGCGTGGATCATGCCTACTTCGGGGATGTCCTTAATGCTTTCCTTGATGTCGTCGGGATATGAAGTGCTGGTAGGTCTGCCGACGGCCTTGCCACCGATGGAGGCGAAGATTTCCAGATTGGAGGCATTGAGAAAGATGATTCTTTTGGGCTCCGCGGGGATGTGTACCTTGGCGCCGGTGCTGTCGGTTACGCTGACGGCGGCGTTGGCTGCGAGCTTGTGCTGGCCTCTTGCCAGCAGGAAGTAGCCTGCCAGGGCTATGATTACGACAAATACGAGTAAGATATATTTTTTCATACGCAACTTTCTTTACAATATTAGCCAGTGCTATCTTTAAAATTTAATTAGCCTAGTCTAACTTTACTATGACATTATCTTATAAGATGAGGGTTTTGTCAAGATAAAATTAGCGTAGGCTAATTTGGTGAATCAGTTTATGGTATGCAATTCCAGTGAGATATCCATTTTCAGCACTTCTTTTGCCTGCATGTCGCTTTGCAAGCGCAGCTCTTTAAACTTGCAGCCGTCGCGTTCTGCCTGCCGCAGCCAACGCAGCAGGGAATAAAAATTGCCGACAACACTTATTTTCACTGTCTGTAGCTGCAGGCCCTGCTGCAAAGGCACAGGATTTCCCTCCATCTGCATGCTGTTTAGCAGAATACTTTGCGCTTGTGCCTGCTTTTGCAGGCGCTGCAAGAGGTTGTTTAAATTCAGATTATGCTCTACCTGCTGCTCTAATTTTTTTTGCTTATCCAATAGCTTGATTTTATATGTTTTATAATCACTGTGTTCATCAGCAAAGCGAATCTGCTGTGTCAGTTGTCTCTGCAACTTCTGTATCTGCTCTACCGTCAGTTGCCGTTCAGTCAAAAGCTCCCATGCCTGCATTCCCAAGCCTACAACCAACACGAAGGCTATGCAGGCAAGCAGATTAATTGTTTTTTCTCCTGCTTTCATTGCTTGCCCTCCTTCATCTGCAGCTGCAGTTTATAAACAAGAACGTTACACTGCTGCTGCGATTGCAGAAGCTCTACTCTGCTGTAATTTCCACATTTTTGCAGTTGCTCCACAAAGCTTTCTAAAGACAAATTATCCACCGCCTGACCCTGCAGCACTAAAGGCTTTTTGCTGCCGTTGTATTCCAGCAGAGTCAGCCAACAGCCGGGAATCATCTGGCGGCAGATGCGTTCCAACTCACCAACGGCCTCCTTCGAAGGTTTAGACGCTGTAGCCAACAGCTTTTCCAAACGCTGACATCTATGTTCCACAGCCTTGCTTTCCTGCATACGCTGCTCCCACTCCGCATACTGCGCTAATCGCTGCTCCACCTCCCGCAAATCGCGTTGCGCCAGATAACAGCCTCCCCAGGCCCCGCCATAAGCTAACAGTGCCAAAGCCAAGGCAGCGCCGCTGACCTTAGGCAGCCAGCGTCCAAAAGCGGCCGCTGCACCATGCAAATACTTTTGCTTCTGTCTATATACAGTCGGCAGCCGCTTACCGGTAAACCACTTCTCTGCAGCTTCATCAAACGTCATGTCGCTTAACAAAATGCCCTGCAGCTTTAAAAGCAAGCTGCTGCACAGATGCTCCAGCTCAGCGCGTGACGTATCCTGTAAGGCCGTAAAAGTTACCTGATATTGCTGTTCTCCTGCTTCACTAAATTCTGTTGCCTCAAAGCTATAAGTATAGTCCTCTTCAGGCCAAGGAACACTCTGCTGTATCTCCCATTTTAAGACAGCCTGCAGTTCACGCCGCCGCATTGAAGGCAACACCATCTGTTCAGAATGTATCATTGCTGCTGCAGGCAGCAATAAAACCATCGCACCTTCTTCCACCTCACGCTTCAAAAGCATTTCACGTAAAGTATCGGCAAGTCTTTGCTTATTTGTCAGGCACTCTTCATCTAGCTGCTCCTGCCAGCTATGCTCACCATTCTGCCAATATGCCACCTGCCCCGTTTGCAGCGACAGCAGCAAAAGCGCCTGCTTAAGGCGCCATCGGCAGCGCAAAGCGCACAGTACAGGCTCAAACAGCTCCTCAACACTAATACTTTTACCATACTTCATCATAAGAACATCCTCCAATACCATGTAATGATTTCTCTACCCCAAAAATATGCAGTGACTGCCGCCGCACACAAAAACGGTCCGAAGGGAATCGCCTGTTTCAGCTTCCCACGCCTGCACAGCAACAGTAATGCTCCCACAATGCCACCGCTGATAAAGGCAAGCAGCAAACACAATACTCCCTGCTCTAAACCGAGCCAGATACCCAACGCCGGCGCCAACTTAACATCGCCCTCGCCCATACCGCCGCGGCTGGCAAAATACAGCACCAACATTATTGCCAAAATAATTCCAGCGCCGTAAGCAGCATCAAAAAGCTGCCTCTCATACCACGCGCGTACTAAGCCAACCGCCGCTAAAATTAATGTTGTCTTGTCATAAAGCAGCATAGATTTCAGATCGGTATAGGTGTGATAAAGCAATCCAAGAACAAAAATAACGGAAAACATGAATACCTCCTTAAATTTTTCCAGAAAAAAGCAAATAGGACCCCTGCATTGCATTACTACAACACAGGAGTCCTAAAACTCTTTACTGCATATTTACTTTTTCTGCTTCCAGATAAAGCCAATGCGCTTGACTACAGAGCTGAAAGTCTTGCTTGCTAATTACCAGTTCAGGTCCTCAACCTCTTGACGGCCTTTGCCGGTCAGAGCATCCATCATGATGCGTTGCTCGATTTGAGCAGCCAGCTTCTTGGTGAACTTAACAGTATCCGGGTTAACGGACATGCTGTCGATACCGCTCTTAATGAGGAACTCGCAGAACTCAGGATATACGCTCGGAGCCTGACCGCAGATAGAAACGGTCTTGCCATCCTTATGAGCAACCTCGATCAGGTGACGAATTGCACGGCGTACAGCCAGGTTACGTTCGTCATAGATATGGGAAACAGTATCGTTATCACGGTCGCAGCCCAGAACCAGCATGGTCAGGTCGTTGGAACCGATGGAATAGCCATCGACAAATTTGTTGAACTGGTCAGCCAGAATGATGTTGGACGGAATCTCAGCCATCAGCCAAACCTTGAAGTCCTTACCACGGGACAGACCGCAGTCAGCCATAATCTTGGTAACCTTTTCGCATTCCTCTACGTTACGGCAGAACGGAATCATAACGTTCAGGTTCTTCAGGCCGAACTCTTCGCGAACTTTGCGAACAGCCATGCATTCGAGCTTGAATGCTTCGATATATTTAGGATCATAGTAACGGGAAGCACCGCGCCAGCCCAGCAGAGCGGAAGGCTCGTTCGGCTCGAATTCGTCGCCGCCCTTCAGGTCGCGGTATTCGCTGGACTTGAAGTCGGAGAAGCGCATGGTTACCGGTCTCGGAGCCATAGCCTGGCAAACTTGGCGGATGCCTTCAGCCAGTTGGTCTACAACCTTTTCCGGTTGACCGATTTTGATCAGATACAGCGGATGTTCATGGATATAAGTAGTCCAGATGAACTCTTCGCGCATCAGACCGATGCCGTCGCAAGGCAGAGTAGCATATTTTTCAGCCAGCTCAGGATCGCCCAGGTTCATATAAATCTTGGTGCCGGTCGGTGGGAAATATTCAGCAGCAGCAACTACCTGTTGTGCCGGCTGTTCAGCCTTCGGCTCTTCGATGATGCCTTCATAAACAACACCATGAGTAGCATCAATGGTTACGTCAATGCCATCGGGAATGGTGGTGGTAGCAGCTTCGCCACGGCTCTTGGTACCTACGATACAGGGAATGCCCAGCTCGCGGGATACGATAGAAGCATGGCAGGTCATTCCGCCGCTATCGGTTACGATTGCTTTCGCTTTCTTCATAGCCGGTACCCAGTCAGGAGCGGTCATTTCGGTTACGAGGATTTCGCCTTCCTTGAACTCGTCGATATGGGACGGATCCAAAATTACATGTACGCGGCCTGCTACATTACCAGGGCTGGCAGGCAAGCCTTTAACGATAACTTTGCGATCAGTAGTCACTTTCTTCTCCTCTTTCGGTGCACCATTTTCTTTATTACGACGGCTCCATACGGTTTCAGGACGGGCTTGCAGGATGTAAACCTTGTTATCGCGCTCGTCAACGCCCCATTCCATGTCCATGTAGCAGCCATAGTGTGCTTCAATTTTCTTAGCGCATTCAGCCAATTGTTTTATTTGCTCATCAGTCAGCTTCTGCTCGTTTTGCTCATCCAGCGGAACAACAACTTCTTCGCAGTCGCCGTCAGCTTTACGGATCAGCTTAATGTCCTGCGCGTTAACGTTCTTTTCAACAATCTCGCAGGTAGCTTTATTTACAGTATAGTTATCCGGAGTTACGGTGCCTTGAACAACATATTCGCCCAAGCCCCATGCGCCTTCGATGAGGATGTTCTTGTCGTCGCCGGTAGCAACGTTAACAGTGAACATAACGCCTGCAGCCTTGGAGAATACCATCATCTGTACTGCAGCGCTCAGTGCTACATCCAGATGATCAAAGCCTTGTTTTTCACGGTAGTAAACCGCACGGTCGGTAAAGCAGGAAGCATAGCATTCCTTAACCTTAGCAACGATGGTTTCTGCACCCTTTACGTTCAGGTAGGTGTCCTGCTGGCCTGCAAAGCTTGCATCCGGCAAATCCTCTGCGGTAGCGCTGCTGCGAACAGCAACGAACGGGTCAGCCTGGCCAACCTTTTCACCCAGCTCTTTGTAAGCTTGGGCAATCATGTCCTGCAGATCCTGCGGCATTTCTTCGTCCATAATTGCCTGGCGGACCTTAGCGCAAACCTCGCGCAGCTGAGCGCTGTTGTCTACGTCCAGACCGGCAATTAAAGCTTTGATCTTTTCGTACAGACCGGTCTTTTCAAAGAAGTATCTGTAAGCGCAGGCAGTAGTTGCGAAGCCATACGGTACAGGTACGTCAACATGAGAGGTCAGCTCGCCCAAGGAAGAAGACTTACCACCGGCGATTGCTACGTCTTTTCTCTCCAGCTGGTCAAACCACAGCAGGAATGCTTTTTCTTTCTCCATAATAATTTGCTCCTTTTAAAATACTATACTTTTTTCTGGGGAAATCCTTAATATAGTGTATACTATATCACATTTAAAGGGCATATTCAAGCGATTTCTGCAGTTTTTTTAGATTTTTTGTAGAAAATTCACCGGCATGCTATAATACAGATAAAAGTGAGGTGCGTGCCATGAATTTTATCGACACCTTTTGCAGTAACATAAAAAAGGTAATTGCCCTTATAGCTTTAATACTCCTTTTAACGCTCGTTATTTTAATTTTTACGCATACATCATTAGGCTATTTTCTTGTGCTGCTGCCCATAACACTGCTGATTATTTACCTTTTACATAAGATAAAAGAGCTGGATGAACAAGAAAGCTTCTTCAACGAAAACAGCGAGGAATGGGAAGAAAACGAAGGCTGCTGAGCCATTAAACAATTTACTCAGACGCTCATACACATGGGCGTCTTTTTTTGCGCACAAAAAAGCGGTCCTACCAAAGTAAGACCGCTAATTAACGATTGGTGGAGACGAGGAGAATCGAACTCCTGACCCCCTGCTTGCAAGGCAGGTGCTCTCCCAGCTGAGCTACGCCCCCAAAAGGCTTCGCGCGCATTTGCGTCGGAAACAAGTAAGATTTTACAGGAAAGCGACGCATTTGTCAAGCATTTTTTATTTGGTAATCAGCTCAACCAGCTTCAAAGTCATCAGGCAGGATTTTTCCACTGCAGCCATCGGCATAAACTCGCAGTTGGAGTGGAAGTTGAGCGCGCCGGTGAAATAGTTCGGCGTCGGGATGCCCTTGGTGGAAATAAAGGAACCGTCGGTGCCGCCGCGCATAGCGATATCCTTCGGCTCGATATCCAACTCCTTCATAGCCTCGAAAATGTACTCAACGCATTTTCTGTTGTCATCGTTCAGCGCATCGGCAATGTTGCCGTATACGTCGGTGATGTTCAGCTCAATGCCGGCCTTCGGATTCTTGGCCTGTACATATTCCACAGAATGACGGATGAACTCCTTGCGTGCTTCATACATCTTTTTATTATGGTCGCGGATTTTGATATCCAAAGTTGCTTCCGCAGCGTTGGATTTAATAGCCTGCACCCAGATAAAGCCTTCGGTGCCCTCGGTGTGCTCCGGAGTCTGCATTCTGTCGAAGCAGTTGATGATATCTACGGCAACCAGCGTCGGGTTGACCAAAGTGTTCTTAGCGGACATCGGATGTGCGGTTACGCCCTTGATTTTGATGTGTGCGCTGCCTGCATTAAAGGTTTGGTATACAACCTCGCCCAGCTCGCAGCAGTCAATGGTATAAGCAAATTCAACCGGGAACTTGCTGAAATCCATCTTCTTGGAACCGCAGAGGCCAACCTCTTCATCCGGAACAAAGGCTACATAAATTTCGCCGTGCGGACGGTTTTCCTTAATGATGGTTTCCAGTGCTACCATCAGGTTGGCAACAGCAGCCTTGTTATCTGCGCCCAGTACGGAGGTACCGTCGGTGGTGATAAGGTCGCTGCCGATATATTTGTTAAGCTCAGGATGCTCGCTTACCTTAATGTAGATTTGCTTTTCAGCGTTCAGCAGTACATCGCCGCCCTGATAGTTTTTCACAATCTGCGGATGTACCTCGGGAGAAAGGTTTACGTCAACGGTATCCATATGCGCAACCCAGCCTACATTCGGCACGGGAGCGTGACCTGCAGGCAGGTTAGCCGGCAGACGGCCGGTCAGCACGCAGAATTCACTGATTTCCAGGTCCACCAGACCAAGCTCAGCCAAATCCTCCTTCAGCAGCTTAGCCATATCCCATTGGCCGGGAGTACTTGGGACAACAGCACAGCCCTCCTTACTTTGGGATGGTACGGCAGCGTAACGTAAAAAGCGTTCAGTCAAACGTTCTTGCAAAGACATTTTCAAAGACCTTCTTTCATAAATACATATAACACCCTTCCGTCTGCTCGCTATGCTCGCAGCCACCTCCCCTTTGAGGGGAGGCAAGGTGAATTAGCTATAGGACAAGAGAAGAGCTTGCATGATGTCACCCCTCTCCGCCTCGACAAGCTCGGCACCTCTCCCCGAGGAGAGGCTCTCTTCATTATATCATCTCTGAAATAATATTACATTATGCGTCTGGGGTATACGTAGTCAGCTTGTAATCCCAACGGTATATCCATAAACCAGAAAGCATACAGCATAATAGTCAGGGTGACGAGTAACGTAATAGTATACGGCAGCATCAGTGAGCTCAGTGTACCGATACCGGCGCTCTTCACGTACTTCTGGCAGTAGAGGATAATCAGCGGGTAGAACGCAAACATCGGGGTTACAACGTTAACCGCAGAGTCACTAACTCGGAAGGCAACCTGAGTCAGCTCCGGCGCAATACCTACAGCCATCAGCATCGGTACGAAGATAGGTGCCAGAATTGCCCACTTAGCGGAAGCAGAGGTAATAATCAGGTTCAGCATCGCAACGAAGATGATGATGCCGAAAATAGTTACCTGCGGCGGCAATGCCAGGGACTTCAGGAACTCGGCACCGGCAATCGCAATCAGCGCGCCCATGTTGGAAGCACCGAAGGCATAGAGGAACTGCGCAGCGAAGAAGTAGAATACAATCAGCTGCACCAGAGTTTTGGTGATATCCTCCATCGCAGTGGTAACATCCTTCGGAGATTTGAATTTTTCTACCATTACGCCGTAGGTCAGACCGACAGCGCCGGTGAAAACAAACAGCAGAGAAACGATGGACTGCATAATCGGCGCCTTGAAGCTTGCCAGCATACCCTTGTCATCGCGGAAGATGGAATCAGCTGGCAGCAGCAGGTACACAAGCAGCGCAATCATCACGATCAAAAGGCCGGTAGCAGCGTAGAAGGCACGGTTTTCTTTGGGAGTTACGGCAGTGTTGCCGTCCTCGCCTACCTCGATATCATCATCGAGCGGGCAGTTTTTCCACAGCCACGGCTCAACAATCTTTTCCGTCACCCACCAGCAGCTGGGGATTACGAGGAAGGTCGCACCGAAGGCGTAGAAATAGTTGCACAGTACGTTAACCTGATAAGACGGGTCGATAATCTGCGCAGCGCTCTGGGTGAAGCCCTGAATAACCGGGTCAATTGCGGACGGAGTATAGTTGGCAGCGAAGGCACCGGCAATGCCTGCGAAGGATGCGCCGATACCTGCCAGCGGATGCTTGCCGCTCGCATAATACATGTAAGCCGCAACCGGGATGATGATTACATAGCCGGTATCGGGACCGAGATGGCTCAGCATACCGACGAGAATAATAATCGGGGTAATCAAAAACTTAGGCGTAACAGCCAGAATTTTTTTCAGCGCAGTATTAATGTAGCCGGAGCCGTCAGCAATACCGATACCCAGGGTAGCAACGATTACCATGCCCAGCGGCGGGAAGCCGGAATAGTTGGTAACCATCTTGCTTAACAGTGCAACAAGGTTTTTGCCGCTCAACATATTGTTGACTACGATTTCCTTGCCGGTAGTGGGATGCACATAACCAAAGTGCATCGTCGAAAGAATTGCTGACATAATGCAGCAGATGATAAACGCACCGATGAACAAAATCGTGATATCGGGGATTTTGTTGCCGACGCGTTCAATCAGGCCGAGGATGCCGCCGGTCTGATTTTTTGCTTGCGTTGTTTGCATAGGGGACAATCACTCCTTCAAAAAATTAAAAATAACGTTCCTATTATAGCATTTTTTTAATATTTATGCAAAAGCATTCTGCAAACGACAACCATTTGCCAAACTGCTTCTTCAAAAAGTGCTTGCGCCAAAAAGTCAAATGTATACAGTATTAATATTTTACTATATACAATCTCGGCAAAATCTGTGCTATAATAAACAAAGCAGTTACAACTGCCCCAAACAATAAATAATAGCAAGGAGTTTTTTTCATGATACTTTCTCAACGTATTCAAAGCCTGACAGCATCTCCTATCAGAAAGCTGTCCCCGTATGCTGACGCAGCCAAGGCTGCAGGTAAAAAGGTTTATCATCTGAACATCGGCCAGCCTGATATTGCCACTCCGGCACAATTCATGGACAGTGTGCGTGAATTCCAGGCACCGGTAATCGCCTACAGCAATTCCAAGGGCGAAATGTTCCTTCTGAAGGCTGTACAGAAATATTATGCAGAAAAAGGCATGGATTATGCTATTGAAGATATTTTCGTTACCAACGGCGGCAGCGAGGCCCTGATTTTCGCAGTTATGGCTCTGTGCGACCCCGGCGACGAAATCATGGTTTTCGAACCCTTCTACGCTAACTACACCACCTTCTGCAAGGAGTTCGGCGCTAAAATCAACGCTGTTCCTACCAGCGTAGAAAACGGTTACCACCTGCCCAGCGAAGAAGAAATCGAAAAGCACATTACTCCGAAAACCAAAGCAATTCTGCTCACCAACCCCGGCAATCCTACCGGCGTAGTTTATACCGAAGAAGAACAGGATATGATTTCCCGCATCGTGCGCAAGCATAACCTGGCTTTAATCGCTGACGAAGTATACCGTGAATTCGTTTATGACGGAGCATATCGCAGCTTCGGCACCATGCCCGAATTAGACGACAACCTGATCATCATCGATTCCGTTTCCAAACGCTACAGCGCCTGCGGTGCGCGCATCGGCTGCATCATCAGCAAAAACAAAGAGCTCAGCAAGCAGGTTATCAAATGCTGCCAGGCTCGTCTGTGCAGCCCGATTCTGGAGCAGGTCGGTGCAGCAGCTCTGTACACCACTCCGGCAAGCTATCTGGAAGAGGTTAACAAGGAATACAAAAAACGCCGCGACACCATCGTGGCAGCTTTGAAGAAGCTCCCCGGCGTGAAGGCTTCCGACCCGAAGGGCGCTTTCTACATCATGGTTAACATGCCTGTTGACGATGCAGAAAAATTTGCTATCTGGACTCTGGAAAACTTCGCTATCGACGGCGAAACCGTTATGTTTGCTCCCGGCAACGGCTTCTACAACACCCCCGGCAGTGGCGTCAATGAAGCACGCCTTGCTTATGTATTAAAGAGCGAGGATCTGGAGCGCGCTATCTACATTCTGGGCGAAGCACTCAAAGCATATCCCGGCCGTGTAGAAAAATAAGCTCACAAAAACTTTAAAGCTTACCAAAAAATCAGACCTCCTGAAAATT
>ENA-OOWZ01001396-OOWZ01001396.1-human-gut-metagenome-genome-assembly--contig:-NODE-1396-length-11669-cov-2.146375_pt1 | contig 11669 bp, 10 predicted proteins | sample MGYA00241580_ERZ501329 | MGnify/ENA primary metagenome ERZ501329 (study PRJEB25962, sample SAMEA2042923) | human gut metagenome | biome: human gut; feature: human-associated habitat; material: faeces... | reverse complement strand
AGCGCAACACTGCTCAGCGCCAGCATGCATGCCATGGATGCCTGAACCAGCATCCGCAATCGCTTCTTCACTAGATTTCCCTCCCTTTGCTGAATCAACAGCATATCCTATATCTTTATTATAAGTGGGAAATATTGTAAAATTTTGCACTTTGTTGTAATTTTGTGACCTCTAACCCTGATAAAAGAATAATCCATCTATCCATAAACAGAAAAATGAACCATGTTCCTCAACGCTGAGAATATATTAAAGCATTGCGAAAACACCTAGACTTCCTCTTAAAGCATCATTATTTACTTTGAACACAAATAGTTTCATATACTAAAAACTGCCGACAAGGTCTGCCAACAGTATAACAAAATATTTATTCTATTATTGTGTGCTATTTCCCACGTCTGTTTTCTAACCGCTTTGCCACAGAAATTCTTTTGCAACAGGCACCCTTTCGTGTTCGTCTTTACTAAACTGGACCTTCACACATTAGATTTAAAGAGCCATTCTCGTATGGATGGCTCTTTAAAAAAGAAGGTCAAGGCAATATGTCCCGATTATTCACAATCACTTTAAGATAAAAAAGCTAACTAATATGGAGCTTGATCTGTCCACATTTCGCACTGGTTCATCACTGTAATGACAGCATCTTCCATTCCTTCTGGAGGATATTTATGCCTTTTTAACAACCGTTTGACCAACCGCCGCATACCAGCACGAGCACTCTCTTTTTTCTGCCAGTCAATGGTACGATTCTTTCGTAAAGTGTCAGTCAATTCATGCGTAATTGAAATCAATTCATCATGCTCGTAAAAGTCTTTTATCGCCTGCGGTTTAGTTAACGCATCATAAAAAGCAAGTTCTTCTGCCGATAGCCCAAGTTTTTCTCCTTCTGCATTTGCTGCAGCAATGTCTTTAGCAAGCTTTAGCAATTCTTCGATCACTTGTTCATTTGTCAACATTCCATTAAGATAGCGATTGATGGAATGTTGAATAATTTCAGAGAATTTATCTGACTTCACTACGTTCGTCCGGCGATAGATAGAAACCTGTTCTGCAATCAATTTTTTCAGCAATTCTACTGCCAGATTCTTTTCCTTCATTTTGGAAACTTCTTCTAAAAAATTAGGATCGAACAAAGAGAATTCAGCGTCAATATCAGAAAACAGATTGATAACGCCCTCACTTTTGATACTATGTTTCAATAGTTCATTGATCCGCTGATTAACTTCCGGCAAGGTATATTTTGTACCTGTTCCATTAGTTGTCAGGCGAACGAGCATTGTTCGCACTGCTTCAAAATAAGCCGCTTCAAAACGAGTGTCTTCATCTACCATGCTGCTGCACAGAGAAAGCGCCTGTTTTAAGAGTAGTGCCTGTTTGATATAAACATTTTGCGTCTTTTCTTTTTCAGGCAAATCAGATTCTGCAACTGATTTCCCCAGCAAGAAATTAACGCCTCCACTGATTATCCGTGCTTTTTCCAGATCATCACCGCTCAAGAAACCGTGATAATCAAATCCATGAAATAAATCACGGCATACTTCTAGTTTTTCCAGAAATTTCGGATAAGCAGCCTTACTAACATCTGGATCACCGTAGTTTTTCTTATCTCGTGCAGTATAATCTCTCATCGCTTGTTTAAGCGCAGCAGCAATTCCAACATAATCTACGACAAGGCCACCTTCTTTATCTTGAAAAACGCGATTGACCCGAGCAATAGCCTGCATCAAATTATGTCCTGCCATAGGTTTATACACATACATGGTAGCCAAGGAAGGTACATCAAACCCCGTCAGCCACATATCTACCACAATAGCAATTTTCATAGGTGAAGCATTGTCTTTAAATTTACGAGCTAAATCTTCTTTATGCGCTTTATTGCCAATAACTTCTCTCCACTCTTCTGGATCATTATTGCCTTGTGTCATCACTACACCGATTTTTTCTGTCCAATCTGGCCGCATTTCAAGGATTCTCTTGTATATTTTCATCGCAATAGGACGAGAATATGCTACAATCATCGCCTTTCCGGTCAATAAATTCTCTCGATAATTTTCATAATGATCGAGGATATCCTCCACCAAGGAATCAATAGTCTGTTCTGCACCCAAAACCGCTTCCATCTTTCCTAATTGCTTTTTACTCTTTTCTATGACATACGGGTCAGCATTATCTGCCATGATGTCATATTCTTCATCAAGCATATGCAACGTATCTTCATCCAACTTTAAATGAATTACACGACTTTCATAATAAACCGGACGGGTAGCACCATCCTCTACAGCCTGAGTCATATCATAGATATCTATATAATCACCAAAAACCTCTCGCGTGCTTCGATCTCTTGATGAAATAGGGGTTCCCGTAAAACCGATATACGTAGCATTAGGTAAACTATCTCGAATGATACGCGCTGTGCCAATAGAAGTTTTTACCTCAAGCTCACCTTTTTCATTTTGACGAGTAATCACCTTTTCGCTCAGACCGTACTGACTCCGATGTGCCTCATCCGCCATTACAACAATATTCCGCCGTTTTGACAACGCCTCTCCTGTTTCTTCAAACTTTTGCATAGTGGTAAAGATAATCCCATTTGCTTTACGTCCTGCCAATAGCTCCTGAAGATGTTGACGACTGGAAGCCTGCTGAGGTGTCTGACGCAAAAAATCTTTACACCGTGAAAACTGACCATAGAGCTGATTATCCAGATCATTACGATCAGTAATCACTACAATGGTTGGGCTTTCCATCGCCTGCTGCAAATAGTGCGCATAGAATACCATGGAAAGAGATTTTCCACTGCCCTGCGTATGCCAAAAGACACCGCCTTTACCATCGGTAACAGCAGCATGCTGCGTAGATTCAACCGCTTTTTTCACCGCAAAATACTGGTGATATCCAGCCAAAATCTTGAATGTGTTTGCTCCATCCACATTAAAACAAATGAAATTCCTTAGAATATCTATGAATCTCTCTTTTTCAAAAATACCTTCAAAGAATGTATCAAACTGCGCACATTTAGTATTTTCATAATTGCCATCTTTGGTCTTCCATTCCATGTACCGATCTTCCCCAGAAGTGATAGTACCAGCTTTAGAAGTAGTCAGATCGCTCATGACACAGATTTGGTTATAAATAAATAACGAAGGAATCTCATGCATATAATTACGCAGCTGCCGATAAGCCGCAGAAGCATCTGTCTCTTCCCTGGAAGGAGATTTCAATTCTACTACAACTAAGGGTAAACCATTGACAAACAACACTATATCTGCACGCTTTTCACTGTTCTCAATTACTGTCCATTGATTGATGACAGTATAAAGATTATTTTTAGGGTTATGATAATCAATCAAATATACGAGACCTGAACGTTCTTCGCCGTACTCCACATATTTGACCGGTACACCATTTTGCATATAATCGGTGAACGTCATATTTTTCTGCAAAAGCGAACCTGACTCAAAATTCTTGAGCTTATATACCGCATCATCCAATGCCGTCATAGGAAGATTTGGATTAATTGTCTGAAGCGCAGGCAACAACTCATCCTCATACAAAGGAGAATGATAATCACGCTCAATATCTGGGCCATATACATAAGAATAGCCTAAATTTTGAGTAAAAAGCTGCAACACAGCATTTTCATAATTCGATTCTGCATAATACCCTGTCATAATCAATCACCCAATTCCAATTCTATCCTTTTTCCCGGGAATTAATACATCTTTTACTATATTATTTGCCAAAAATCTGCTTTTTTGTAAATAAACGATAATTTAGCGGCTTAGAGGCGAATGTCGGTGACATCAATCTCACCGTTCATCAGCTTCGGTAGCAAGGAATCTCTCAGTTCAGCAAGCCGCAAATTCTCGATGGAATTATTTAATACGGTCTGATAAAACGGCTCGGCTACATCCAGAAAGGCTTTTGTGTCATCGTCAGAGAGTTTCATAATATTCTCCGCGTCAAAATCTCTGGTTGTAACAGCATCGAACACAGCTCCGCTTGCTTTATGCTTCAGTCTATCAACCACTTTAAGAGTGTAGAAGTAAACAAGGAGCTGGTGTGTATCCTTGCCGACGAGTGCATAACACGACTGATTCATTGCCATAGGGACACCCGGCAAACCGACTTTGCCTACTGTACCTCGTGCTGTAACAAAAACAGTGTTTATAGGATAGAGACGGCTATTGCAATGAGCCAGACCTTCCTCGGTAATTGTCTTTTCAGTGGTGAGAGTGTAAGGAAAGCCCACATCTTTAGGAGTAAAAAACGGTATATCGCCATTCCAATACGAGCTTTCACCAGTTTTAGGTGTGCCACCGCCGAGAATTTGAATCATTTCAGTAAAGCCGACTTCTGTTTCTGCCTGATCATAGAAATTTGCAAACAAAGCAGCGGCTTGCTGCTGTAAATTATCGTTTATCTCATTATTCAGCGCGATTTTCTGGTCAAGAGCACAGAGGACAGAGCTGATTTTCTTTTGCTCTTCTATCGACGGGACATTCAAGACGAGATCATCGAGTACACTTTGCTGAACTCGTTGCCTTCCTGACGACCCGACCATTGACTTAATTGCAACATTACGAAACCAAGGGCTTGTAGCGAGATAGTATATAAACTGTGGATCACTTATGCCTTCCCTTGCTCTCATTACAATAAACTCGGTCGATCCGAAGGCAACTTCATCTTTTCCAAGAATATCAACAAAAGCTGTCTTACCATTTTCAAGGCAAGGTGTTATTCTCGCCATGATCGTATCACCATTGCAGAACTTTGAACCGCCCGAAAATGGAGCTTTCTCAGTATCAGGTATTTTCTTTGTAAAAGGAAGCAACTTGTCCATTGCAACCTTCGTGGCGAGTGTCCCTTTCTTTATGCTCATTCGCGGGTTAAATTCAATAAAGTCCGCTGCCCGCATTTCAGTCCATTGCTCCACTTACTTCACCATCCTATCCGATGTACTTTCTGTGTGCCAGCTTCACATTTTGCTGCTTCACCATTGCATAGTGCATGGTCGTGTCAATCTTCTGATGTCCTAAGAGCTGCTGGACTTGCTCTATGGGCATTCCCTTATCTATGGCTGAGGTTGCCAGCGTCCGGCGAAATTTGTGCGGGTGTACTTTGGGTAAACTCAATCGCTTGCCCAGTTCCCGTAGCCGCGTCTCCACGCCCCCGATCATCAGCCGGTCGTGCGGGGCTTTCAACGAGACGAACAGTGCAGGGTTCGCATCCGTGCGTTCGTTGAGGTAGTTCTGCAAATGGATTTTTGTCCTTGCATCGAAGTAGACAAGGCGCTCTTTGTTGCCCTTACCGATCACAACGCATTCCCGCTCGTTGAAGTCGATGTCCTCTCGGTTTAGCATGACCATCTCTCCAACACGCATCCCGGAGGAAGCGAGCAGATCAATGATTGCTAAATCCCTTGTAGTTGTGCAGCTATCCCGCATCAGCTCTAACGCCTCGTCCGTGTAGGTGTCTTTGACCACCTTTGCAGTCTTTACCTTGTGAATCCGGCGTACTGGGCTTTTCAGGATGAAATCTTCATCCTCTAACCATGAGAAGAAGCTGGACAGTATGCGCCGGATGTTATCAATCGTTACCTTGCTGGTCCTGCGCTGCGTCTGGTAGGTAGTCAGATATTTTCTGAGGTCTTCCGTTGTCACCTGACTGGCCTTCTTGCTGATGGCAGACAGCATAGTTTCAATCGTTTTCCGGTAATATTTCAAGGTCTTCTCGGAGCAGCCTTCAATACGCTTGGCAGTGATAAAAGTATCAACTGCGTCTTGCTCGTCCCGCTTGGCATCAGTTCCTTCTTAGCTGACGCTCACACCTTGTAAAGCCTCAGCCAAAGCACTACCTAACTGTAACAGTTGTTCATTATTGAGATATGGCAACATTTTACGCTGTATCTCTTGAATAAGTTGTTCTTTCATCGTTGTTCTCCTTTGCATTTAAGAGAACGATGAACAGTGGCAGTTCCTTTTATTATGCTCTCGCCACTGGTGAGAGTAAGTAGGGCGGTAAACGATAATTTACAGCAGCAAGCGCAGGCATTATATAAACATTATTTCCCATATAGTGTGGGTGATGAATTGCCTGATGGTTGGCGCATTGGCTCAGTTGGCGAAATCATCGAAATACACGATTCTAAACGGATTCCTCTCTCTGGTGCTGAAAGAGCAAAAATGGAGAAGAAAACATATCCCTATTATGGAGCAGCAGCTCTCATGGATTATGTAGATGATTACATTTTTGATGGCAAGTATCTCCTGCTCGGAGAGGATGGTACCGTGGTTGACGAAGCTGGCTATCCAATCCTGCAATATGTATGGGGGCAATTTTGGGTAAATAACCATGCTCATATTCTCACTGGTAAGCTCGGCTTCAATGTCGAGAGTTTATATATGCTCTTTAAGCAAACGCCGGTAAAGGCTATTGTTACCGGAGCTGTCCAGCCGAAGATAAGTCAAACCAACTTGCGCTCTATTCAAGTAGTAATTCCTCCCCCAAAACTGCTGACGGATTACAATAGCCAGATTGAACCTTTGTTTGCACTCCTGCGGACAAACGAGGAAACAAACAAATCCTTAACTGCACTAAGAGACACACTACTTCCCAAACTTATGTCCGGTGAACTTGATGTCTCTAACATCCAGCTTTAAGCCGCTAAATTATCGTTTATTTTTTGATTATGCTCTATTTTATCATCAAGTTGAACCAATATTCTAGAAATTACCTTTTGAATTTTGGCAGGCGGAATATCAACTTCAACATTAGCAAATGTTTCTCTTGTGATCGTATCAAATACAGAACCATGTGTCATATTCTTTAAATCTGCAATTTTGTATTTAAGTAAGTAGTAAAGAAAAGTTTTATCTAATCCTTCCTTAGCTCTAATACCGTAACATGATTGATTAAATGCCATTGGATAAGGTATCATGGATAATTCCCCGACCGTTCCCCGTGCAGAAATAATAATATCATCTCTTTTAAGAAGTTTGGTTGAACTGTTTTCTAACCCAAGTCTACTTATATGCTTTTCAGTATTATATACATAACGATTATCATTATTAAAATCCTTCACCGATAGCCACGGAATATCCCCACTCCAGTATTCAGCAACAGAAGTTTTAGGGGTGCCTCCACCTATCAACTGTACTACATTTAATAGTTTCGTATTACTCCATCCAAGCAAAACATTCATCTCCCTATCCGATATATTTCCTATGTGCCATTTTCACATTTTGTTGCTTTACCATTGCATAATGCATAGTAGTATCAATCTTTTGATGTCCTAAAAGCTGCTGGACTTGTTCTATTGGCATCCCCTTATCTATAGCCGAAGTGGCCATTGTTCGTCTGAATTTATGAGGATGTACTTTTGGTAAATTCAAACGATTTCCCAATTCGCGCAATCGTGTCTCTACACCTCCGATTTGCAAACGATCATAAGGTGCTTTAAGTGCGACAAAAAGTGCCGGATTCGTATCTGTTCTTTCGTTTAAATAGTTTTGTAAATGAATCTTTGTCCTAGCATCAAAATAGACGAGCCGCTCTTTATTTCCTTTTCCGATTACAACGCATTCCCGCTCATTAAAGTTTATATCTTCACGGTTAAGTGTCACCATTTCACCAACACGCATTCCAGAAGAAGCAAGAAGATCTATGATAGCCAAATCTCTTGTATTGGTGCAATTATCACGCATCAATTCCAGCGCCTCATCCGTATACGTGTCTTTAATTACTTTTGCGGTCTTTACTTTATGAATACGACGTACTGGGCTCTTCAAAATAAAGTCTTCATCCTCAAGCCAGGAGAAAAAACTTGATAGAATTCGTCGAATGTTATCAATGGTCACTTTGCTTGATTTGCGTTGTGTTTGATAATCCGTCAGATACTCACGAAGATCATCAGTTGTGATCTGCTGTACGGTTTTTCCAATGGAGAAAACCATAGTTTCAATGGTCTTTTGATAGTATTTCAGAGTTTTTTCAGAACATCCTTCTATACGCTTTGCAGTAATGAATTTTTCCACTGTATCTGGCGTTTCTACAGTAAAGTTTTCATCATAAGTAATACTTGCGCCTTGGAAGCATTCGTTTAATACTTGACCTAACTGCATCAATTGTTCATTATTCAGATAATGAAGCATTCGTTGTTGAATTTCCTTAATAAATTGTTCTTTCATCATCGTATCTCCTTCATTATGGTGAGAACGAAAAACGGTGATGTTTTTTATAATTCCATATCTAATAGACCCAGTTACTTATCATCATGTGCATCTATCCAGTATCCAGATAAACCAACTCAGATATCATATCCGATTGCCCCCAATCTCTCTCTGATCTCATCCTCCAGTTGATGAGACTTGGCAAATAAATCAGACAGTTCTGAAGTTAATCTTGTCATTTTTTCTTCAAATGGTTCTCCGTCATCTTTCTGCTCCTCAATCCCTACATAACGTCCCGGTGTGAGGATATAGTCTTGCTTTGCGATTTCTTCAGTAGTAGCTACTGCACAATAACCTTTAGTTTCCTTAAGTGTGCCATTTATATAATCGTTATATGTGTTGGCTAATTTCTGGATGTCACCATCTTCTAATTCCCGAAGTTTGCGAGTAACCATCTTCCCCATCTTTCGCGCATCAATAAACAATGTTTTTCCTTTTTGTTTTTTGTTTCTAGCTAAAAACCATAAAGAGACAGGGATCTGTGTAGTATAAAACAATTGTGTAGGCATCGCTATTATGCAATCGACTAAATCTGCATTAATGATATTTTTGCGAATCTCCCCTTCACCACCGCTTTGTGAAGATAATGAGCCATTGGCCAGCACCATCCCGATACGTCCATTAGGGGCCAAATGCCAAATCATATGCTGAAGCCAGGCAAAGTTGGCATTGCCCGCAGGTGGTGTACCATACTGCCACCGCACATCATCTAACAATTTATCCTGGCCCCATCCAGATAAATTAAATGGAGGATTAGCCAAGATAAAGTCTGCCTTCAACTGTGGATGACAATCGTTGAAGAACGTATCCGCATTAAATTTACCCAAATCTGCTTCTATACCTCGAATCGCAAGATTCATCTGCGCAAGCTTCCAAGTTGTAGGATTTGAGTCCTGCCCGTAGACTGAAATGCCATTAATGTTGCCGCCATGATTTTCAACAAATTTGACAGATTGTACAAACATGCCTCCACTTCCGCAACAAGGATCATAAACTCTACCATTATAAGGCTGCAAGATCTCTACAAGCGTACGCACGACACAAGATGGGGTATAAAACTCACCAGCCAGTTTTCCTTCTTGTTCAGCGAATTTTGATAAACAGTATTCATATGTGCGGCCTAAAATATCTTTGCTATCTCCATGTTCCACCATTTGAATATTGGTAAACAAATCTACCACATCACCAAGCCGCCGTTTATCTAACTCCGGTCGGGCAAAATTCTTAGGCAAAACATCTTTAAGCCGTTTGTTTTCCTTTTCAATGCTGCGCATAGCCTCATCAATAACTGAACCGATCTCCGGCGTATGCGCTGCTGCAGCAATGACATTCCATCGCGCATTCTCTGGGACAAAGAAGATATTTTCTGCCATATACTCATCTTTGTCCTCTTCAAACCCATCCCCTTCTTCAACTAGTTCATTGTACTTTGTCTCAAAACGATCAGAAATATATTTCAAAAAAATCAAACCAAGCACAACGGATTTATATTCTGATGCATCAATATTGCCTCGTAAAACACAGGCCGCATCCCAAATCTGCTTTTCAAAACCTATATTGCTAGTATTAGATTCTGCCATGAATAAAAACCTCCTTATGCCGACTATTCCATCACAACGCCATAGTAATAGTTAAGAAACAATAGGATCAAGATCTGCCATCAATCAAATAAACCTAAATCTTTTCCAAAGTGATTATTTTATTTCAATCTTCTGCGATGATATCATCACCACTGCTCAAAACTTATAATCATTATAAACCGCAATTATACCAAAAGCAATCCAGGATAGTTCTTCACCGATGCCATCATAGCAAAAATTGAAAATGTTGATAAAATGTCAGTACTAGATCAAAATGGACTGAAATTCACACTGTTTCTCATTATCGTTTGAGATGGATGCTCACAATGATTCTGGATCCATACTGACGATCCGACATTCCTGCTTGATCAATGCGTGAACTGTCTCGGTACATATGTGATCTCATGGATCCCTTTCTGCGAATAACTAAATTTCCTCTTCACTCATGAATCTTTCCGTTTTATCTGTTATTTTTACAAAAATTTATATTTTATCGGTTATAACCGATAAAAATTGTTTTCGTCGCTTGATTGACCATCATATCCGCGATATCATAAAAACAACATCGGAAAGGAGGCAGATCAATATGATCAAACAGGAAAGCTATATGAAACGCATCCGTCCTTTCTTTGGAAACGACTTGGTAAAAGCATTGATCAGTCTCCACCGAAGCGGCAAGTCGGTCATGCTGGACCTGATCAAAGAGGAATCTCTGGCGTGGACAGTCATCAGTTTATCTCCATCAACTTTGAGAATATGAGCAATGCCCATCTTTGCACTGCCGCAGCACTCCATGATGAGATCATCCGCCGGGCTACTGAGATCAAAGGCAAGGTATATCTTTTCTTTGATGAGATACAGGAGGTGGACGCCTGGGAAAAATGTATCAATTCTTTTCGCGTGGAACTGGACTGCGATATTTACATCACTGGCTCCAATGCCAAACTGCTTTCCGGCGAACTGGCGACCTATCTGGCCGGACGATATGTGGAGTTTGTGATCTATCCGTTCTCCTTTGCGGAATTTATCGAACTATACCGCACGATCTTCCTGAATGCGGACATCCGTCAGTGCTTCAGCAAATATCTAAGGGCAGGTGGTATGCCCTATCTGTCCAATCTGCGCTATGACGAAACGGCCAGCCGCCAGTATTTGCGGGACCTGTTCAACTCCGTAGAACTCAAAGATATCGTCAAGCGAAACAACATCCGGGATGTAGATATGCTGGAACGGATCATTGCTTATGTGACCTCCAATATCGGCACCACCTTTTCCTCCACGGCTATTTCCAAGTATCTGAAAAGCGAGGGACGTTCCATATCGCCAGAGACAGTGCTGAGTTACATCAAGGCCTGCACCGACGCTTTTCTGTTCTATCAGGTGAAGCGTCAGGACTTACAGGGCAAGAAAATACTCACCGTCAATGAAAAATACTATGTAGCAGATCATGGTATCCGCGAAGCCGTGTTCGGAGGCAATATGAAAGATATCAACCTGGTGATGGAAAACATCGTCTACATGGAGCTCCTGCGCCGGGGATACACCGTTACTGTCGGCAAGACAGGAGATAAAGAAATCGACTTCGTATGTGAAGATCAGGGAAACAAGCTATATATCCAAGTGGCTTATCTGCTGGCCTCCACAGATATCATAGAGCGCAAATTTGGCGTCTATGATCGTGTCCGCGATAATTTTCCCAAGTATGTGATCACCCTGGATGAGTTTGATATGAGCCGCAACGGAATCAAGCACCGTAATATCCGGGACTTTCTGCTGCAGGAGGAATGGAGCTGACACGACACCTTCATTGTTTGGCTAGAAAGGACTTTCCCCTTAACATTAAATCAACTGTATTCCCGCC
>ENA-OOWZ01001394-OOWZ01001394.1-human-gut-metagenome-genome-assembly--contig:-NODE-1394-length-11695-cov-2.233333_pt1 | contig 11695 bp, 7 predicted proteins | sample MGYA00241580_ERZ501329 | MGnify/ENA primary metagenome ERZ501329 (study PRJEB25962, sample SAMEA2042923) | human gut metagenome | biome: human gut; feature: human-associated habitat; material: faeces... | reverse complement strand
CAGCAAATTTATGAGGAAGTGCTATCATTTTTGTAGGCCAGTTAAAAAGGGACGCGTTCCATTGGTTTACAGTGTCGTTGTACAGATTTCGCGCGGCGGTTATTTCCTTTTGCAGGTATGCGTTTTGCTGCATTGCCTCGGCAATGGCCGCGTGCGCCTTTAATTCGGGATAGGCCTCAACTTGCGGAAAGAGTCTGCCAAAGGCCATGTCAAGCTGGTTGGATACGGTGTTCCTTGAAGAGTCGTTCAGATTTACTCCACCCCTGTACGCGGCGACGGCCTTCATGACGTCTTTGTCCAAGTCTATTGCTTTGCCTACAAGACTTGCCACGTTTTTTAGGATTATTACGCGCTGTTCTATGTAATTGTCGATTGTTGAGGCGTCGGCTTGCAGCTTTTGTTGCAGTTTTCTAAAATAGTTGGCCGCGGAAATTTTCATAAAAATGAAAATAATTCCGGGCAGAATGCCGCACACCCATAAAATAACCTCAAACAATACGGAGCCCCAGCCAATTTTTACCGGCAGCTGCTTCTGTATCACGTTAATGTCGCGCCCGCCCGCTTCAACGGGAGATGTAAGTTCGTCTAATTCATTGGCCATGTGGAAAATTTTTATGTAAAAAGCCGCCAGTTCAAGGAAATTCTAATCCCGTTGTATGAATATGCGTCATACTTAATTGCAAGTGTGCGCTTGCAGCGTTTCGCGGAGGCAATTTTTTCATCTAAAAATACTATGAAAATACATGCCGCTAAGAATGTGCGGCGCGCAATTTTTAATGCTTTTCAGAATCGGCTTCGGCAGTCTCGGCGTTCCCGCTTTCGCGGTTGAAGCGCATCGATATCAGCCGCGTGACTCCGCGCTCCTGCATGGTCACACCGTACAGTACGTCGGCTTCTTCCATGGTGCCGCGACGATGGGTAATTAAGATGAACTGGGTGTTTTTAGTCATACGGCGAACATACTGAGCGTAACGCGAAACGTTGACGTCGTCAAGTGCCGCTTCAACCTCGTCGAAAATACAGAACGGCGCAGGGGTTACCTTGAGTATCGCAAAAAGAAGCGCAATGGCGGAAAGTCCCTTTTCACCGCCGGAGAGCAAGTTGATGTTCTGAACGTTTTTGCCGGGCGGCTGAACCTTGATTTCAATGTCGCTGCCAAGCACGTCGCGCTCGTCCTCGAGTCGAAGCTCCGCCTTACCTCCGCCGAACAGCTCAATAAAGGTCTGCCCGAAGCAGGAGTTTATGCGATTAAACTGCTCGCGGAACTGCTCTGCCATTTTACCGGTCAAATCATCTATCATCTTATTAAGCTCCGCGCGCGAGGTTTCGACATCATTTATCTGCCCCGATAAGAATTCGTAACGCTCGGATACCTCTTTGTATTCCTCTATTGCGGAGACGTTTACGGAGCCGAGAGCGCGGATTTGCGATTTAAGCTCTGCGAGACGCTTTGCCGCAAGGGAGTAATCGTCAATTTCTATTTCGAGAGCCGCAGCCTCGCGACGGGTGAGCTGATACTCGTCGTAAAGCTTGCTCGTCAGATTGTCATATTCGTTGCGCATTGCTATTTTGCGCTCTTCAAGACGCGCTATGTCACCGCTGAGACGTTCGCGCTCCTCGGATTTTGCGCGCTCGTGAAGCCTTAAGTCATTCGCCTGCTTTTCAAGCTCGTCACGCTGTGAAATCAGCTCGTTTATCTGATTTTGCGCGTCGCCGTGATTTGCTTTAAGAGCCTTTTCATCAGCCGAAAGCTGCTCGGTCAAGGCTCTGAGCTCGTCGTTTTTCTCTTCGATTTCGCGTATTTCTCCGTCAAGCTCCGAGAGACGGTCAAGGTGACCTGTCTTACGATTTTTAAGCCTTGTAATCTCGTCCGTGTTCGCCTCAACATCCTTTTGAAGCGAAACTATGCGAAGTCTTATTTCAGCCGCTTTTGACGCGACCTCCTCGCGATTCTTTTGAAGAGTCTTGCTGTCGCCGGTTATACTCTCAAGCTCTTTTTCCTTGTTTTCCAGCGTTTCTTTAAGCTCGTCGATTTGCGAACGAGCCGCCTCGGCACCCGAGCTTACGGACTCGATTCTCTTTTCGAGAGTCTCCTTTTCCTCCAAAAGTTCTTTAACGCCCGAGGAAACGGACGAGAGCTTGTCGCTTGCAAGCTTCAATTCGCCCTCGCGGCGGATATTTTCTTCTTTAGCTCTTAAAAGGTCGCCCTCGGCGCCCTCAAGCTCCGCCTTTGCGGCAGAGGCGTCCTCCGACAAAAGCTTGTAATCCGAGAGCATCCCGTCAAGCTCTTTTTGCATTGAAGCAAGAGAGCCTTTAAGTCTTTCAATCTCATTGCCTCGGCTGAGTATGCCTGCATTTTGACCGCGAGGGCCGCCCGTCATGGAGCCGCCGGCATTTATAACCTGACCGTCAAGCGTGACTATGCGGAAGCGATACGAATATTTTTTTGCAATCGCTATGGCGGAATCTATATCCTCGGCAACTGCCGTGCGACCCAAAAGCCAGCGGATTATCTCCGAATATTTGTTGTCATACGACACAAGGTCGGAGGCAATGCTTACAAAGCCGTATTGGTCGTCGAGCCCCTGCTCTGAGAGAACTCTGCCCTTAATTGCGGTTATCGGCAAAAATGTGGCTCTGCCTGCGCGGTGCTCCTTTAAGAAGCCCATGGCGCGCTTTGCGTCGGTTTCATTATCTACAACAATGTTCTGCACAGCCGCTCCGAGAGCCGTCTCGATAGCAGCCGAATACTTATCCTTAACCGTTATGAGCTGAGATACGGGACCGTATATGCCCCTGAGCGCACCTCTGCCCGACTCCTTCATAACGGCTTTTACCGCGCCGAAGTAGCCCTCCATATTTTTTTCGAGATCCTCAAGAAGGCGGACCCTGTCCTGCCCCTTGTGAAGCTCGCGCTGTTTTTCGTCTATGGCAAGCTTTACGCTGTCTGCCTTTTTGCCGCGGTTTTCAAATCGCAGAGTGTAGCCGTCTATCGCGTTTTTGACGGAAACTATCTCGTCCTGTATTTCCTTGAGTGACGCTTCCGCGTCGGCTTTGCGTTTTAAAAGCGCGTCGTAATCGTCCTTGCGCGTTCCCATGGACTCGTCTATCGCGGAAATTCTCGACCTTATCTCCTCTATTGAGGAATTTGCGGTTTCCGCCGTAACTCGGCAATCCGCAAGCCTTACGGAAAGTGCCGATATTTCACCCGAAAGAGCTGCCGCCCTATCGGAAAACTCGGAGCTGCTCAGGCGATAAGTCTCCTCCTGCTTTGAGAGCTCGTCCATCTGTCTTGTTGCGTCGGCTATTTGCTCCTCTGCCTTTTGTATGCATTCCCGTGCAGCGGAAACGGCGGCGTCAATATTTTGCTCCGTCTCGTTCTCCGCAGCCTTGTCACGGTTTATACGCTCTATTGTCTCGTTGTTATGTAAAATCGAGTTTTCGGCAACCTTTATCTGCGAATCTATATCCGAAAGCTTTTCCTCAAAGCCCGAAGCCGAATTCCTGATTTCCTCCAATTTAATGTTTATGTCTCTTGTGCCGTCCGCCGCCTTGTCAATCATCTCGCCGATTTTTGAAAGCTCATCCTGAGCCTCCTTGTGCGACGCCTCGGCAATTTCTATTTTATGCTCCTGATCGCGCATTTTTTCGCCGGTCTTGTCTATCGTGTTGAGCCAAATACCTATTTCGAGATTTTTTCGCTCCCCGGCAAGAACTATGAATTTCTGTGCCTTTTCGCTCTGCGCCTTTAAAGGACCTACTCTGCTCTCAAGCTCCGAGAGTATGTCGCGAAGCCTTACGAGATTTTCCTCCGCCTGCGCGAGTCTTTTAATCGCGTCACCGCGTCTGTAACGAAAATGCGAAATTCCCGCCGCTTCCTCAAGCATATCGCGGCGCTCGCTCGCCTTGGGCGACACCATATCGGCGATTTTGCCCTGCCCGACAATGGAGTAACCGTCCCTGCCGAGGCCCGTATCCATAAACAGCTCGTTTACGTCGCGAAGACGCGCGGATTCGCCGTTCACGAGATATTCGCTGTCGCCCGAACGGTAATAACGCCTTGTAACCGACACCTCGTCGCTGTCTTTATTAAGCGAACGGTCGGTGTTGTCAAGGCGCAGCGTTACCTCCGCAAAGCCCTTTGCCTTGCGGACGTCCGTGCCCGAAAAAATAACGTCCTCCATTTTTGAGCCGCGAAGCGTTTTTGTGGACTGCTCACCGAGAACCCAGCGCACGGCGTCGGAGATGTTGCTCTTTCCGCTTCCGTTGGGTCCTACTACGGCTGTAATGCCCTTATTAAATTCAAGTACCGTTTTATCGGGGAAGGATTTAAACCCCTGCATTTCCAGCGCTTTTAAAATCATTCTTTAAATTCCTTTAAATATCTTCTGTTATCTTTATATCGTAATCGTTTAAAAATTCGTTACCCTTTATTTTACACTGAAATCCGTTGTTTAGCAATGCTTTTTCATTTCTTTTGTTCTGTCCCTTTGCCTTTCCGATCGATTTTTCGGGGACTTCTATAACATACGGCATATCCTTAGGCAGCTTTGACAGCTCGGAGAGCATTTTTTCAAGGTAAATCTTGCCCTCGCAAAGCTCGCGGAATGCCGGATGGTATGCGCCGGCAAGGTAACCCTCATCTACATTTCCGCCGCTGTGCAGACCGAGACGGATTACCTTTATGTTGTTTTCTCTGAACATTAAAAGCAGCCTTGCGCAGAGACTCACAGCCTCATTCAGGGTTTCGGCTTTGTAGCTGCCGTCGCGAAGATAATCCGCCAAAGGTGTGTTTTCAAGAACTATCGTCGGGTAGATTCTGACCGTGTCGGGCGAGAGGGCTATCAGCCTTTCGGCGGTTTTAATACATTTCTCGTCGGTGTCGCCCATAAGCCCTGTCATCATCTGAAGTCCGAGTGAAAAGCCGTAGCTTTTTATAAGGCGCGAGGCGTTTTCGACGTCCTTTGCCGTGTGGCCGCGTCGGTTTATTTTAAGCACGCTGTCGTCCATACTCTGCGCGCCGAGCTCGATTGACGTCACATGATATTTCTTTAATATCTCAAGTCTTTCGTCGTCAATTGCGTCGGGACGCGTGGAAATTCTTATTCCGCCGAAATATCCTCCGTCGATATACGGCTTTGCCGCCTCTAAAAGAGACACCATGTAATCTCTGTCAACCGCGGTAAACGAGCCGCCGAAAAACGCTATTTCCGAGGATTCCCTTGTTACACCGCCGTTTTTGGCAATATCACAAGCCGCTGTCACATCCTCCGGTGTCAGCGGCTTTATACTGCCCGATATTGTTTTTTGATTGCAGAAGCTGCACTGATGAGGGCAGCCCGCGTGAGGCACAAAAAGCGCCACGTTTACGTGTTTCAAATTCCCATCAGCTCCAACGCTTCTTTTGCCGCCGCCTGCTCAGCCTTTTTCTTGCTGCTGCCGACGCCGGCTCCTATAACATTGCTGTTTAAATGCACTTCAACTTTAAAGTGCTTATCGTGGTCGGGGCCGCTCTCGCTGACAAGAACATACTTTAAGCTCTCGCCTTGATTTTTTTGAACGACCTCCTGAAGTATGGTCTTGTAATCCTTAAAGGACGGCTTTGCCTCAACATACGGCTCGACGAAGCGCAAAACGAATTTTTTTGCCTCGCCTATGCCGCCGTCGATATAAATTGCGGCAATTACAGCCTCAAATGCGTCCGACACAACCGACGGCCTTGTTCTGCCGCCCGTCATCTCCTCACCCTTACCGAGCAAGAGCCTGTCGCCGAGGTCTATTTCCTTGGCATACTCAAAAAGCGATTTTTCGCACACGGCGTATGAGCGCAGGCGCGTCAACTCGCCCTCGGGAAAATTTCTGTGGTGCGAAAAAAGATATTCCGCCGTTATAAAGCCGAGAACCGAGTCACCCAGAAACTCAAGTCGCTCATTGTCGCCCGTCGTAAGATGCTTTTCGTTTGCATACGACGAATGTGTGACCGCTCTTTCCAAAAGCGATATATTTTTAAATCTATATTGTATTTTTTCCTGTAATTCGTTAAGTCCGTTATCCATTTTAAAGTCCTTTCACTCTCACAGCCCGAGACTTTTAAGATATTCCTCGAGATCTCTCATGCCTCTTTCGGCGATTGCCGTATAACGCTCGCTCTTGTCCCTTATCTTTTCGGGAAGCGGCGGAAGCATACCGAAATTGGCCCCCATAGGCTGAAAATTCGTCACGGTTTCATCGCTTATATATCTCGCGAGAGCACCCGTGACGGTGGTATTCGGAAGCACAAGCGGCTCTTTTCCCAAAAGGTACCTGGCGGCGTTCAGCCCCGCCATAATTCCGGAGGAGGCCGATTCCATATAGCCCTCTACTCCGGTTATCTGACCGGCAAAAAATATTCTTTTGTCCGAGCGCAGAGAATATGAGGCGTTTAAAAGCCGCGGTGAATTTATAAACGTGTTTCTGTGCATAACTCCGTAGCGGAGAAATTCCGCATCGTGAAGTGCCGGAAACATGGAAAACACTCTTTTTTGCTCGCCGAATTTGAGATTTGTTTGAAATCCGACAAGATTATACATCGTACCGCCGCTGTTTTCACGGCGAAGCTGAAGATTTGCCCACGGTCTGTGTCCCGTTCTCGGATCGCGAAGCCCTACGGGCTTTAACGGTCCGAAGCGCATTGTGTCTTTTCCGCGCGACGCCAAAACCTCAATAGGCATACAGCCCTCATACACATCGTGCCGCTTGTCAAAGGAGTGCGTTTCGGCACTCTCGGCATTTATAATTGCTTCGTAAAACGCTTCATACTGCTCTTTATTCATGGGGCAGTTAATGTAATCGTCGCTGCCGCCGCGGTCATATCTCGACTGTGTAAAGGCATATTCCATATCGACGCTGTCCGCCGAAACTATCGGTGCCGCCGCATCGTAGAATGATAATCCGTCGCCGCAGAGAGCGTGTATTGTACCTGTCAGCGCGTCGCTCGCGAGCGGCCCTGCCGCCACTATAACAACATCGGCATCGGGTAAGACGGAAACCTCCTCGTTTATGACCGTTATGTTCTTATCGCTTTTTATATTTTCCGTTATAAGAGCCGAAAATCTGTCTCTGTCGACCGAAAGTGCGCCTCCTGCCGGAACTCTTGTCCTTTTGGCAGCCTCGACGCACACGGAAAAAAGCATCTCCATCTCCGCCTTTAAAAGCCCTGCCGCGGAATTGATCCGCTCCGCCTTCAGTGAATTGGAGCATACAAGCTCCGCAAAATTTTCGTTTTTATGCGCCGGAGAAAATTTCTTCGGCTTCATTTCATAGAGATATGTGGGTATTCCCGCCCTCGACAGCTGCTTTGCCGCCTCACATCCGGCGAGACCCGCACCGATTACTGCTGCTTTCATCAGTCTTCCTCTTGAGTCTTTGTGCTTTTCTTTTTGCGCTCCGCTTTTTTCTCAAAGCCGCAGTTTTCGTCAAGGCAAGCTAAGATTCCGCCTTTTTTCTTGAAGAGCGACTTGCCGCACTTGGGACATTTTTCGTCCGTCGGCTTATCCCACGTCATAAAGTTGCATTCGGGATAATTTTCGCAGCCGAAGAACGTATATCCTTTTTTGCTCTTTTTCTGAATCACCTTGCCTCCGCACACCGGGCAGGTGGCGATTGTCTCTATTACGTACGGCTTTGTGTTTTTGCACTCCGGATAACCCGGGCACGCGAGGAATTTACCGAATCTGCCGGTTTTTATAACCATCATTCTTCCGCACTTTTCGCACGGGATATTCGTCTCGTCCTCCTTAAGCTTTATCTTAACGCCCTCCATATCGGCTTTTGCCTTTTCAAGCGTTTTGTCAAAGCCGTCATAAAACGTATGAAGCATTGCTATATAATCTATTTCGTGATGCTCTACCTTATCGAGATCGCTCTCCATGGAGGCCGTAAATTTTACGTTAACTATATTCGGGAAATGCTCCTTTAAGAGCTTGACGACCGCTTCTCCGAGCTCCGTGGGCTTAAGCTGCTTCTGCTCGCGGACAACATATTCGCGCGAGGTAATGGTTGACACTATTGAGGCGTACGTACTAGGTCTGCCGACGCCCGTTTCCTCAAGCATCTTAATGAGCGAGCCCTCGGTATAGCGCGCAGGCGGCTGTGTGAAGTGCTGATTTCCGAGCATTTCCTTGAGCTTTAATGCATCGCCCGCCTTGATTTCGGGGAGCTTGCCCTCGTCCTCGTCCTCATCTGTTGCGGCTTCGTAAAGGCGTGTATAACCGTCAAAACGAACCGTATAACCGCTCGCATTAAACGTGCAATATCTGTCGGTGTTTTTGTCACTCTCGCCGACTGCCTTTATTTCTATCTTTACCGTATCCTGTATGCAATTTGACATAAGACTTGCCATAAAGCGCTTCCAAATAAGGCTGTAAAGCTTGAACTGCTCCGGAGTAAGACTCTTTTTGGCGATTTCGGGTGTAATTGCCGGAACGGTGGGACGAATTGCCTCGTGGCCGTCCTGTGCGCTCGCCTTAGTTTTAAAATAGCGCGGCTTTTCGGGCAAATACTGCTTGCCGTAATTCTCCTCGATAAAGGCGTTGCCCTCTTGCCTTGCTTCTTCGGATATACGGAGCGAGTCGGTTCTCATATATGTTATAAGACCTGTTGCGCCGAAGCCCTCTACCTCCATACCTTCATAAAGCTCCTGCGCTATTTTCATAGTGCGCTTAGCCTGAAATCCGAGCTTTCTGGAGGCGTCCTGCTGCATGGTGGAGGTTGTAAACGGCGGCGCCGGAGAACGTCTGCGCGTTCCTTTTTTGACCGACGACACGGAGTATTCCGCATCCTGAAGTCTTGCCAAAATCGCGTCGGTCTCCTCTTTTGTTTTGAGCTTTATCTTGCCGGTTTCGTCTCCCGTAAACGCTGCCTTAAACGCCTTTTTTGAGGACGGCGCGGTGAATTTTGCGTCAAGTGACCAATATTCCTCGGGAACGAATTTGCGGATTTCCTCTTCTCGGTCAACGACGAGCCTTACGGCAACGGACTGAACTCTGCCTGCCGAAAGTCCTCTGTGTATCTTTTGCGATACGAACGGGCTGAGCTTATAGCCGACGAGTCTATCGAGAATTCTTCTCGCCTGCTGAGCGTCAACAAGGTCCATATCGATTTTTTCGGGGCTTGCTATGCCCTTTTTGACCGCGTTTTCGTTTATCTCGTTAAATTTAACTCTGTTCTTTTCGTCAAGCGGCAGCCCGAGAACCGTGGCAAGATGCCAGGAAATAGCCTCTCCCTCTCGGTCGGGGTCGGTTGCGAGCAGAATCTCATCTGCATTTGCGGCTTTTTCCTTTAATTCCTTGACAAGCTTCTCCTTGCCCTTGACTATCGCGTATTTCGGTGCAAAGTCGTTTTTGATGTCAACCGAGAGCTTTGCCGCCGGCAAATCCCTTATATGCCCTACGGACGCGGTTACATCGTAACTTTTTCCGAGATATTTTTTAATCATTGTCGCCTTGTGCGGCGACTCCACTATAACAAGCTTTGACATAAACAAACTCCTGTTTCTCGATAATAACGGCTTTTGCCGTATCAGACCTTATAATAATGCTTTCCCTCAGAGAGGGCGACGAGCGAATACAGCTCGAGTTCTGTAAGAGCGGCAAGTGTATCGGCGGAGGAGAGCTTAGCTTCCTCGCTCAAATCATCAATATGCCGCGGCTCGGTTGTTAAGACCGAATACAGCTTTTTCGCGTTTTCCGTAAGCGAGTCGGGAAGCTCCCTCGGCGCGCTCTTCTGCGGAGTCTTATTCTCCGCCGCTTTTTTCTGTGCCGTCTTTGATTTTTGCCTTACGGCACGATGTACGGCTTCCGGAACGGAGACTTCCTCAATCGGCATATTTTTAAGAGCCTCGCCGAGCGGCTTATCCGCTCCGCTTAAATCAATCTTATCCGGGTAAGTATAATAATATTCTTCCAAAACGTCAAGTGCCGTAAACACGGGCTTTGCTCCGTCGTGTATCAGGCGGTTGGTTCCGGTAAACGCAGAGGTTATGACTTCGCCCGGGACGGCAAACACGTCTCTGCCCTCCGAGAGAGCAAGCCTTGCCGTAATAAGCGAACCGCTCCTCTCGCCGGCCTCAACCACTATCGTGCCGAGGCTCATCCCCGAAATTATCCTGTTTCTCATCGGGAATGTTGTTCTCGACGCAGGAGTAAACGGAAAATACTCCGTTATAACCGCACCGTTTTTTGATATTTCACGCCTTAGAGCGGCATTGTCGCGCAAATAGTCGGTTCCGAGCCCGCAGCCCAGAACGGCTATCGTTCTTCCGCCCTCCATAGCACCGGTATGCGCCGCGCTGTCAACGCCGAGCGCACCGCCCGAAACTATGACGGCACCCGCCTTTGCAAGCTTTGACGACAGCAGCCCTGTGACGCGCATGCTGTAATTCGACGCCTTTCTCGTGCCGACTACCGAAAGCATAACCTCGCTGTTTAAAATCGTTTCATCGCCCCAAACAAAGAGCACCGACGGAGGGTCTGCGATTTCTCTGAGTCTTTTCGGATAATATTCGCTGTCGGGCGTTATTATGCGCCAGCCGTTATCGACGCAAACACGAAGCGTCTCGGCGAACTGCGACGGGCTGAAAAGCGACAGCTTGTTTATCTGTGACGCCGTAAGTATACCCGAAAGCCGCCATTCGCGACTGCCCTTTTCATAGAGCATTCGCGCGCTTCCGAAGTAATTTATAATATCCGCAGTTTTGGCCCCCGCTCCGAGAGTTTTTGCGAGCCAGAGCCAGTAAACACTCTCATTGTTCATTTCATCATTTCCCACATTGTTATCGTAGCGGCAGCGGAAGCATTAAGCGACTCCGCCTTGCCGCCCATCGGTATTGTTATGAACCTGTCGGAAAAAGCCTTTACTTCCTTTGACACGCCGTTTCCCTCGTTCCCTATAACGGTTACCGCTCCGTGCGAAAAATCGACAGTCGTTATATCCTCTGCCGCGGAATCCGGCACCGTTGACAACACGGGTAAGCCGTTTTCCCTCGCCTTTTGCAGCACCGGTAAAATCGACGGCACGCTTATGACGGGAAGTCTCAAAAGTGCGCCCATTGACGCTCTGAGGGCTTTGGGATTATATATATCGCAGCCACCGCCGACTATCAGCGCATCAACTCCGAGTGCCTCTGCGGTACGTGATATCGCGCCGAGATTGTCGGGATTTTGAATACCGTCAAGCGCTACGTATTTTTTCGGTGAAGACGGGCATATCTCCGCCGTCTCTTTCATTTTTACCGTACAAAACACGCCCTGTGAATTCACGGTATCCGCAAGCTTTTGCGCCACCTCGTCCGCAGCTTCAAAAGCCGCAACGCTGTTTTCTATAAGCGCAGTCACCCTTTCAGCGTAACGCGAAAGTGCCGTCTCGGTATAAAAAAGCTCCTGCACATTGTATCCGCTCTCAAGAGCGTCAAAGCAAAGCCTTGCTCCCTCAAGGACAAAAAGCCCCTCTGTATTTCGCGCTCTCGCACTGTCGCGCAGCTTTACGAAGGCTTTGATTTTTTCGTTATTTCTGCTCGTTATCCGCATAAAATTCTCCTGTGATGCGAGCATCGGTTTTTCCTTAGATCGCGCGCCTTTGAAGCCTTGTGCAAAAAAGTCCCGAATGCACGTGATTTAAAGCAAAACCGAAGTGCCGTAATTAAAAGGAAAAACACGCC
>ENA-OOWZ01001390-OOWZ01001390.1-human-gut-metagenome-genome-assembly--contig:-NODE-1390-length-11706-cov-2.232426_pt1 | contig 11706 bp, 9 predicted proteins | sample MGYA00241580_ERZ501329 | MGnify/ENA primary metagenome ERZ501329 (study PRJEB25962, sample SAMEA2042923) | human gut metagenome | biome: human gut; feature: human-associated habitat; material: faeces... | reverse complement strand
CTGTGCTGTATTGCTGGGGATATTGCCAGTGATTGCGCTTCCAACCAATGCGGCATCGGCTTATCATGCCGCAAGCGCCCTTGCATATGCACAGGAGCACTGGAACGATGGAGTTGGACTTTGTGCAGAGTTTGTATCTCGCTGTATCAATGCTGGTGGGTGCAGCGCCTTCAGCGTGAGTGCTAGTATGCTACTGGGGCAACTACGAAATTCTGGTATGGGAACGGAATATCAGCTTGCGTTGAATAACTGCGGCAAATTATGCAGGGAAGCTTGCTGCTGGAGATCCGGTGTTTTATTACTGCCCGGGTTGCACAGATGGCAGGCCGTATGTTCACACGGTGCTCTGCAATGGGATGGATGGCAACGGATATATGAAAGCATATTCTCACAACAATGCAAACAACGGGCAGCAGAAGTACCACTATAGTAGAAATTGTCCATATTGTGGAACAAAATTGCCTACGCCATTGCGTACCACTTTGAAGGTGGTTCTACTGACCCTTCTACACTTGCATTCCAGGGAATCAACTGGCCCACTGCAGTTGCGTGCGGAGATCCTTATAGCATTTATGGGACGGTGTCTTCAAATTATCCCATCCATTATGTTGGCGTCTACATCTACGACTTGGATGGGAATGAGGTACAGTCCAAAGTGGTTAAGCCAAATGCTGGCTCGTACGATATTCACCAGATTGATAACGACATTAAGTTTGGATCGCTTCCGTCCGGAACGTACATATTTCAGGTGGAGGCCACAGATGATTCGGACCGTTTTATATGGTCAAACTGTGAGTTTGTGATATACAACGACCTGGGAGACGACCTTTACGGTGTGCTGATTAACACAGCTTGTTGGAAACCGATCGCTCCAAATTCTGACGGAAATGTGGAATTACAGACAGAGACCGGCAGCCAAAATCAATATTGGCGCCTTTCCCGAAACGACGACGGGAGCTATACCATTATTTCTGCTGCGAATGGGAAGGTTTTGGACGCAGATGCATCAGGAGGTTCTGACGGAACAGGGAGAGCTGCAGCTTACCGACTACGGTGTCTCCGGCATCCCGGTATTCCAGATTTCCCGGTTCGCTGTGCGCGCCTGCATGCAGAAAAAACGCGCTGAACTTCTCGTAGACTTCTTTCCGGAACTGACGGAATCGGAGCTTACTGCAGAATTTGTCAGACGGCAGGAAATCTGCCCGTATAAAGCGCCCAAAGAGCTTCTGATCGGTCTTCTTCCGGAAAAACTCATTCCGGTTCTGATCGGAAAGAAAAAGACTCCGGAAGAAATGGCAGGCGCTATCAAATCATATCGTTTACAGATCACCGGCCAGACCGACTTTGGAAAAGCCCAGGTGTGTGCGGGCGGCATCAAGCTCGACCAGCTTACGGATTCTCTGGAATCGGTACAGCACCCTGGTATTTTCTTTGCGGGAGAAGCCCTGGACGTCGACGGCGTCTGCGGCGGCTACAATCTCCAGTGGGCCTGGTCCAGCGGAAGTGCAGCCGGAAGAGCTGCAGCAGGAGAACATGCATGATTCGGATACAGCAATTAAAGCTTCCAGTCACCCACACACAGGAGGAACTGGAACAGAAAATAAGAAAAACACTGAAAATCGGAAAACACGATCTGCAGGAAATTGAGCTCTTACGCCGCTCAATTGATGCCAGAAAGAAATCCGAATTAAAATACGTTTATCAGCTTGATGTAAAAGTAAAAGATGAGAACGCCGTACTGCGGAAAGCGAAAAATAACCAGATCGTAAAAGCGGAGAAAAAGCCATATGTGTTCCCAAAATCCGGAGAACAGACTCTTGTTCACCGGCCGGTTATTATCGGAAGCGGTCCGGCAGGGCTTTTTTGTGCCTATGTTCTCGCAAAGCATGGCTACCGTCCGCTCGTTCTGGAGCGCGGCGAATCTGCAGAACAGAGAAAGAAAAGTGTCGATGCGTTCTGGAAAACCGGCGTTCTGAACCCGGAATCGAACGTACAGTTCGGAGAGGGCGGCGCCGGTACGTTTTCGGATGGAAAATTAAACACTTCGGTGAAGGATCCATCCGGCAGAAACCGTGAGGTACTCCGGATTTTCACGGAATGCGGGGCACCGGAAGAAATTCTGTACGATCAGAAACCACACCTTGGCACCGATCAGCTCATCGGAATTGTGACAACGATGCGGAAAAAGATCGAGGCATGGGGCGGAGAAGTCCGTTTCGGAGCAAAAGTGACGGACTTTGGGATTGAAAACGGCAGACTCACTTCTGTAACCGTCAATGAAACCGAGAAGATTGCCTCGGAGACGGCAGTCCTTGCGATCGGCCACTCTGCACGCGATACCTTCTTTAAACTCTGCGAAAATAAGATCTCCATGGAAGCAAAATCCTTCGCTGTCGGCGTCCGCATTGAGCATCCGCAGAAGATGATCACGGAGGATCAGTACGGACCGGAGGCACCGGATTTTCTTGGGGCAGCACCGTATAAGCTTACCAATCAGTGTGAAAACGGAAGAGGTGTGTACTCATTCTGCATGTGTCCCGGCGGCTATGTTGTCAACGCATCCTCGGAAGCGGAACGCACCTGCGTCAACGGTATGAGTTATTCTGACCGGGAAGGTAAAAATGCGAACAGCGCTATGATTGTCACCGTAACACCGGAAGACTACCGCCCGTACCATGTAGAGGGAACGCCGGACGTACTCGATGGTGTGGCATTCCAGAGAGCGCTTGAACACGCTGCGTGGGAAGCCGGAAAAGGCAAAGTTCCGGTGCAGCTTTTTGGTGATTTCTGTGAAAACAGAGTTTCTACAGCACTTGGAGAGGTAACCCCTTCCATCTGCGGAGAATGGACTTTTGCCAATCTGCGGGAAGTTCTTCCGACGTTTATTGGAGACTCCCTTGTGGAAGGCATTCGTGCATCTGAGCGGAAAATCCACGGCTTTTCCCGTCCGGACGCCGTTCTTTCCGGCGTGGAAGCGCGTACCTCGTCACCGGTCCGCATTGTAAGAAATGAAACGCTCGAAAGTTCGTCGCTTACCGGTCTTTACCCGTGCGGAGAGGGCGCAGGCTATGCGGGAGGCATCACTTCCGCAGCCATGGACGGATTAAAAACGGCAGAGGAAATTGCAAAAAAATATATGAATTTTTCATAATTCCTATACATCTGCGGAAAGTTGTGCTAGAATGATGGGTGATTCAAACCAATGTATTCCATGAAAATTCCCGGAAGAGTGGTGGGAGGAATACATGAGAAAAAATGGATTACGAAACCTGCCGACGATGGAACAGCCATATGAAAAATGCCTGGAAAACGGCCCGGAAAGCCTTTCCGACGCGGAGCTTCTGGCTGTCATTTTACGATGTGGGGCAAGGGGAAAAACATCCCTGGAGCTCGCAAGAGAAATTCTTTCCCTTCCCGGAAAAGAGGAGGGCCTGTTAGGACTCTATCACTGTACAAGACAGGAACTTCTGCAGATCCGCGGAGTCGGGGAAGTAAAAGCGATCCAGCTCCAGTGCATCGGTGAGCTTTCCAAACGAATGGCCGCGGCCGGAGCAAGAAAAGGTCTCTGCTTTCATGATCCGGCTTCCATTGCGGATTATTACATGGAACGTCTCCGCCACGAGGATCAGGAGGTTCTTCTCTGCATGATGCTGGACACAAAAAATCAGCTTCTCGGAGAAAAGGAAATCACAAGAGGAACGGTCAATGCGACGATGATTTCGCCGCGGGAGCTTTTTCTTGCGGCACTGCAGTTCCGTGCGGTTCATATTCTGCTGGTTCATAACCATCCAAGCGGAATTCCGGAACCAAGCGGTGACGACATTACCGTGACACGGCAGATCCGGCGGGCGGGCGAAATGCTCGGCATTACCCTGCTGGATCACATTATTATCGGGGATCACTGTTATACCAGTATGCTGGAACAGGGAATCTGATCCTGAAAATCCGAGGCAGAAATGCCCAAAGGAAGGGAACAAGTTAAAGGAGCACGATGCAGATTCGAAATGTATACGGCATAGACCTTGGCACCAGTACCGTCAAAATCTATGACCTGAAGAAAGACACAATCACAAAAGAAAAAAATATGATTGCCATACGCAACCGCGAACAGGTGATTGCCGTTGGAAATTACGCATATGAAATGCACGAGAGAACGCCTTCCAATATCGAGGTAATTACCCCCATGAGCAACGGACGCATTGCGAATGTATTGATGGTAGAAGCCGTTTTGCACACGCTTCTCCACCGCTGTACGCGCCACATGGGATACCGCCCGGAGCTGTATTTTTCAGTTCCCTGCGATATGACAGAGATTGAACGGCGTTCTTATTATACGATTGCACATAAGGGAGCCTTAAAAAACTGCCGCATGTATCTTGTGGATAAACCAATCGCGGATGCGTTGGCACTTGGCATTCCGATCAACCGCACGAAGGGTTCCATGATTGTCAACATCGGAGCGCAGAGCACAGAGATTTCTGTTATCGCCAACGCGAGGGTTATTTTTTCCAGAATCATCCCGGTAGGCGGAAAACAGTTCAACGAATCGATATGCAATCTGAACCGCCGCAAAAACAATTTCCAGATTGGCTCCAAAACAGCCAAACGTGTCAAGATTGCGCTGGCGGATCTTGGAACAGACAAAAAAGAGGCGCGGAAGGTGCGCGGCGTAGATGGTGCATCCGGTCTTCCAATGGAAGGGATCATTACTTCTTCCCTCGTAAACGAAGCACTCCTTTCAGGTGTTAATGAGATCGGCGAGGAAATCAAGCATGCGCTGGAGCGTACACCGCCGCAGATCCACGATCATATCCAGAAAGAGGGTATTTACATCACCGGCGGAAGCACAAGGATTCCGAACATTGACCGCTATCTTTCGAGACAGCTCGGCTGTCCGGTGCAGCTTTCCCAGTATTATGACCTCTGTACCATCTGTGGGCTCAAGGAACTGATCAAGCACGATGCGCTGCATCGCTGGGCTTACACGGTAAATAAAAAGAAGTAAATCTATCAAAAAGGACCCGCTATGAATAAGAAGAAAAAATTTCAGCTAAAAAGCAAACATTTACTTTTCATCATGACGTTCCTGTGTCTCTCCGGCATTTTAGGCAGTGCAGCAGACAAAATGCCGGTCACGCCGATCCGGGAAGCCGCAGGCTTTGTGATCATCCCGTTTCAGAACGGAATTAACCAGATCGGTGCGTATTTGACAGACTGTCTGACCGGTTTCCAGAACGTCAAAAAACTGTCTGCCGAGAAAGAGGAGCTTGAACAGAAGGTCACGGATCTGACTGAGGAAAACAATCAGCTTGTACAGGATCAGCAGGAGCTGCAGCGTCTTCAGGAGCTGTATCAGCTGGACCAGTCCTACTCGGAATATGAAAAAGTAGCAGCACAGGTCATCTCAAAGGATCCGGGCAACTGGTATGATACCTTTGTCATCAACAAAGGATCAAATGACGGGATTCAGAAAGATATGAACGTTATTGCAGACGGCGGCCTTGTTGGACTTGTTGAGGAGGTAAGTTCCAATTCCGCTACTGTCCGCTCTATTATTGATGACTCCAGTTCCGTGAGTGCCATGACAGCATCTACCTCGGATACGTGTATTGTATCGGGTGATCTGCGCCTGATCAGCGACGGAAAGCTTGCCTTTTCCCAGCTGAATACAACCGACACGGTAGCTGAGGGCGAAAAGATTGTGACATCGAACATCAGTGATAAATACCTCCGCGGTATTCTGATCGGCTATGTCAGTGAAATCACTGAGGACTCCAATCACCTGACGAAAAAGGGATACATCATTCCTGTTGTGGATTTTCAACATATTCAGGAAGTTCTCGTGATCAAAGAATTAAAACAGCAGGGAGGAGAGTAAATGCGCAGAAAAATCACGCTTGCCTTTCTGATTCTGGCAGCTTTCCTGTTACAGACAACTGTATTTCAGTATTTTCAGATCGCGTCCGTAACGCCGAACCTTCTTCTGATTTTGACGTCCGCCTTTGGGCTGATGCGCGGAAAAAAAGAGGGACTGATGGTCGGATTTTTCAGCGGTCTGATGATTGATCTGTTCTACGGCAGCCTGTTTGGATTTTACGCACTGCTCTACATGTATATCGGTTATCTGAACGGCTTTTTCTGCAAAGTCTTCTATGACGATGATATTAAGGTACACATTGTACTGGTCGCTGCCAGCGATCTTGTCTACAGTCTGCTGATGTATGTGCTGCAGTTCCTGCTGCGCGTGCGCCTGCACTTTTTCGATTATCTGGCGCATATTATTCTGCCGGAAATGGTATACACGGTAGTGCTCTCCATTCTGCTTTACCGGCTTTTATTTATCATCAACCGTAAACTGACCGAAAATGAAATGGAAGGACAACAGTCGCCATGGCTAAGAAGATAAGAAAATTTTTCCGCAGACTCGGTGAAAACCGCACCCTATTGCTTGGTGTGGTTTTCCTTGCTATGTTTGCCGTCCTGATCGGAAGACTTTTTATCCTGCAGGTAGTGCATGGAGAAGAGTATGCGGATAATTTTGAACTGCAAATCACAAAAACCAGAACCCTTGAGAGTACAAGAGGAAATATTTATGACCGGAACGGAAAACTGATCGCTGGAAATAAGGTTTCCTACTCCGTAACCATCGAGGATAACGGAACGTACAACACGACAAAAGAACGTATTCTCTCTCTGAACGCAGAACTCTATCGTCTCTGTAAGCTGATTCGTGCAAACGGAGACTCGATTGACACCAGCACCTTCCCGATTGAAGTGGATGAGAACGGTGCGTTTGTTTTTACAGGTGAAGAGGGAACGACCCGCGACCGTTTCCGTGCAGACATTTATGGACAGAAGAAAATCGACGATATGACGGCAGAACAGAAGAGTTCCAGTGCCGAAACGCTGATGACATTTCTTGCCGGACCGGACGGCTTTGGCCTGGATGCCTATTCTGACGATGAAAAATACGCATATTCTGCCAAAGATTTTGAAGAGTATGGTCTTCCATACCAGACAGACGAATCCGGAAATGCGGTCCTTTCTCTTTCCAATCAGGAGCGTCTGGAAATTCTGGTGATCCGCTATAAGATGAAACAGACGAATTATCAGAAGTATGTCCGCGTGACAGTTGCTTCCGGCGTCAGCAGCAATACAACTGCATCGATTGCAGAGAATGAAGATGTTCTGCAGGGTGTCAGCATTTCGGAAGATTCCGAGCGTGTATATTATGACGGAAAGTATTTTTCCTCTCTGATCGGTTATACGGGCCAGGCGTCCTCAGACGAGCTGACAGAACTGAATGAAGAGCTGAAGAGCCAGGGAAAAGAAGAAACGTATTCCACGGAATCCATCGTCGGAAAATCTGGTCTGGAACAGTATATGGAGACAATCCTTCAGGGAACCGACGGATCAGAAGAGATTATCGTTAATAACGTCGGAAAAGAGCTGGAAACGGTAGAGGGATCCCTGGTTGAGCCAAAACAGGGAAATAACGTCTATCTTTCGATTGATTATGACCTGCAGATTGCGGTATATAAAATTCTGGAACAGAGAATTGCCGGCATTCTGAAACAGTATCTGAGTGATGTAAAATCCGTTGATACCTCAACACTTGCCAATACGGATGCCGTTCCGATTCCAATTTACGATGTATACAATGCACTGATCGAAAACAGCACGATTGATATTTCCCATTTCTCGGCGGCGGATGCCACGGAGCGTGAGCAGCGGATCTATGCACTGTTCCAGCAGAAGCTCCAGCAGGTGCTTGCTGAGATTACGCAGGAACTGACCGTTGAAACAGCAACCGTTTACAACGACCTCAGCGATGAAATGCAGGAATATGAGACCTTCATCGTGGATAAGCTGCTTTCCAGTACGATGGGTATTCTTTCTTCAACAGCAATTGATGAGAAAGACGCCACCTATCAGGCATGGAATGACGGAACGATTTCTCTTCGTGATTACCTGACGTATGCGGCAAGCCAGAACTGGATTGATGTCTCAGCACTGACGCAGGATGATGCCTACCTGGATTCTCAGGAGGTTTATCAGAAGCTGACGGAGGTTATTCTGGACCGTCTGGCAAACAATACAACATTTGCAAAAAAGATGTATCACTATATGCTGCTGCAGGATATGCTCGATGGCTATGATATCTGCAATCTGATGTATGATCAGAACCTTCTGACGAAAGAGGATGACGATTATGCCGCTTATGTTGCAGGAAATATGACACCGTTCCAGCTTCTGTCCGATAAAATCGCCAAACTGGAAATCACCCCGGCACAGCTTGCACTCGATCCGTGTTCCGGTTCTGCTGTCATTACGGACCCGAATACCGGTGCTATTTTAGCCTGTGTTTCCTATCCTGGCTATGACAACAACCGCCTGGCAAACCAGATGGATACCGCATACTGGGCAAAATTGAATACCGATGAATCCAGCCCGCTGTACAACAAAGCAACCCAGCAGAAGACGGCTCCTGGTTCCACCTTTAAACCACTGATGGCGGTTGCCGGATTAAGCGAAGGCATAATTACTCCGACCAGTACCATCAACTGCAACGGTCTGTTCGGGGAAGGACTTGTCAACGAATCTGACTATGTCCACTGCCATCAGTTGAGCGGCCACGGAGATCTGAACATTGTCGGTGCCATCCAGAACTCCTGCAACGTGTTCTTCTGTACGCTTGGATATCGTCTGGGACTCGATGAGAACGGCACCTTTACACAGAAGCGCTCTCTGGAAATGATCCAGAAATATGCCGATATGTTTAAGCTGGATGAAAAGACTGGAATCGAAATTTCGGAAACCGATCCGAATGTAACCGATTCCCTTCCGATCCCTTCCTCGATTGGTCAGGGTACCAACAACTATACGACGACACAGCTTGCACGCTATGTCACAACGATTGCAAATTCCGGTACGGTTTATAATCTTTCCCTTCTGCAGAAAGCAACGGATTCGGATGGCAATGACATCGATATGGGCGCAGATTTCGGCCCGACGGTAAATTCAGAAATGGATGTTGATTCCAGCATCTGGGATCTGGTACACGAAGGCATGCGAAAAGTAATCAGCGTATCCAATGCGACCATTTTCCCGGAATCCTGGCCGGTAGAGCTTTCCGGAAAAACCGGTACCGCGCAGGAAGACCGTACACGTGCAAACCATGGACTGTTTATCGGCTTCTCTCACTATGAGAGCAGAGACGATATTGCTCTTGCCGTCCGCATTCCGTTTGGATATTCTTCTATGAACGCAGAGTTGGTAGCTAAGGATATCTTAGATTATTACTATGGCCTCTCAGACGATATTCTGTCCGGTCAGGCAAATTCCAACGGTGTTGCAAGCGTGAGAGCAGACTAAGGAATTTTTCCGGCGGAAACGAAGCCTGGGAAGAAAGCTGCAAAAGAGAAAGGATGTGTTTTTAAACAAAGGTTTGGACGCATCCTGCGGCATGAAAATGCAGAACAGTTTTCAACAAGGAGGTTCCAGATGAGTGAAGTCATTGTAATTACATCAGGAAAAGGCGGCGTCGGAAAGACGACAACCGCAGCAAATATCGGAATCGGGCTGGCACAGCTTGGAAAGAAAGTTGTGATGGTAGATACCGACATCGGTCTTCGAAACCTGGATGTCGTGCTCGGCCTTGAAAACCGGATTGTCTACAATCTTGTGGATGTTGTGGAGGGCAACTGCCGGATGAAGCAGGCGCTAATCCGCGACAAACGGTACGAGCAGCTCTACCTTCTCCCGTCTGCCCAGACGAGGGACAAGACAAGCGTAACGCCCGAGCAGATGAAAAAACTCTGCGATGAATTAAAACAGAGCTTTGATTTTGTTCTTCTTGACTGTCCGGCAGGCATTGAGCAGGGATTTGCAAATGCAGTTGCCGGTGCCAATAAGGCAATTGTTGTGACTACGCCGGAGGTTTCGGCCATCCGGGACGCGGACCGCATCATCGGCCTTCTGGAGGCGCAGGATCTGAGGGATATCTCTCTTGTCATCAATCGTATCCGGCCGGATATGGTAAAACGCGGTGAAATGATGTCGGTGGATGATGTACAGGAAATTCTTGCTGTTCCGCTGCTCGGCATTCTGCCCGATGATGAGCAGGTAGTAATCGCCACCAACCAGGGCGAAGCGATCGCTGGAAGCGGTTCCAAGGCAGGAGAAGCCTTTACGAATATCAGCCACAGGATCCTCGGGGAGAGTGTTCCCTACTTGGATCTTGACAGCAAAAAGGGATTTTTCCGCCGTGTATTCGGGCGATAGGAGGGAACTGGTATGGGTTTATTTTCAGGCAGAAAGCCGCACTCCGGCCTCGTTGCAAAAGAACGTCTGTCCAATCTTTTAATGGCAGAACGTCTGAACTGTTCTCCGGCATCGCTTCAGATGCTGAAAAATGATCTTTCTGCTGCTGCAGGAAAATACCTTACCGTTGAGGCGGATGAAATTTCCGTCACCATTACACAAACAACCCCTGTCATACTGACAGCGAAAATACCATTGAAAAGAAACGAGGAGTATCATGTTAAGACGATATAAGCTGAAAAATTATAATTTCCGGCTGGTCATTCTTCTGATTGCCATCAGCATCATTGGTGTGCTTCTGATCGGAAGTGCAGACAGTGCAGACCAGAAAAAACAGGCCATCGGAGTCGTATTGGGCGTAGTCATCATGATTATTGTCTCTTTGCTTGACTATAGCTGGCTTCTGAATTTTTACTGGGTTCTTTACATCGGAAATCTGATGATGCTTGGCGTTCTTTATCTCGGCGGTTCTACCGCAAAAAACACGTTTGGTGCGACCCGTTGGATTCAGATCGGAAGCTTTCAGTTTCAGCCGACCGAGCTGTCAAAAATCTTTCTGATCATGTTTTTTGCGATGTTTCTGATGAAGCATGAAGAAGATCTGAATACGGCGAAAACCATTTTTACCGCGATCGGGCTTCTGATTCCGCCGCTCGTTATGATTTACCGTCAGCCGGATTTGAAAAATACGATTACGGTCATGGTTCTGTTCTGCTTTATGATGTATGTGGCGGGCTTAAGCTACAAAGTTATCGCCGTTGTTCTGGTTTCCGGTTCAGCACTGGTACTTGCGCTTCTGCTTGTCATTACGCAGGTGAATTTCCAGCTTCCGGCGGCTCTTGACAAGACGATTGGTTATCAGCTTGGGCGAATTCAGGACTGGTTAAGCGATGATGCCGACAACGCCGACGGCGAGTGGAACACGCTCCACGTCAAGGTCGTGGACGACCGCGTGACCGTCGAGGTCAACGGCCGCACCGTAACCGAAAACGTCATCCTGGAGAATACCTGCGCGCCCGGCGAAGCGGCCTACGCGAGCGGAGCGATCGAGCTGCTGGGCGAAGGCGATGCTGCGGAGTTCCGCGACTTCTACCTGTGCGAGCTGCCCGCGACGCCCGTCTTCGAACTCTCGCCCGAAGAGCGGGCCGAAGGCTACGAAGTGCTCTTCGACGGCCGTTCGCTCCACAAGTGGACGGGCAACACGACCAATTACGTCCCGCAGGAGGGAACGATCTACGTCACCGCATCCTACGGCGGCAAGGGCAATCTCTACACGGTCGAGGAGTACGGCGATTTCATCCTGCGCTTCGAGTTCCGGTTCCTCACCGAGGGCGTCAACAACGGCATCGGTATTCGTACGCCGATGGGCGTCGATGCCGCGTT
>ENA-OOWZ01001384-OOWZ01001384.1-human-gut-metagenome-genome-assembly--contig:-NODE-1384-length-11751-cov-9.386713_pt1 | contig 11751 bp, 10 predicted proteins | sample MGYA00241580_ERZ501329 | MGnify/ENA primary metagenome ERZ501329 (study PRJEB25962, sample SAMEA2042923) | human gut metagenome | biome: human gut; feature: human-associated habitat; material: faeces... | reverse complement strand
CACAAACTGGAGTAGTTCAATTCGCTGAAAGAGTGCTTTTTGCTCGTCTGTGCGAGTTCAGGCGCTTTGTTTTCTGCATCTATTTTTGTAAAACAGATAGATAGCCCAATAAAGCTTATGTAATTTCGCCTATAAAAGAAAAAACCTTCCACGATACGGCACAGTCAGATTCAACGGCGAACAACGGGCAGTATCAAAGAAGGTTTCTTATGAAAGATGGAAAAGAGAGATTTGCCAAAGATCCGGCAGCGCGGCGGAGTGAGCTGTTACACTGTTGCCATTCTGATAAACGGAGGTTTTCTCATGGCACAGATCTTTGGCCATGCGCGGGTATCGACCCGCGAGCAGAATGAGGCGCGCCAGCTTCTGGCGCTGCGCGAATTCGGCGTGGAGGATGAGCGCATCTTCACCGACCGGCAGTCCGGAAAGGACTTTGACCGTCCCCGATACAAGCGTCTCGTAAAAAAGCTGCACCCCGGCGATCTGCTGGTCATTCAGAGTATTGACCGGTTGGGCCGCAACTATGGGGAGATTCTGGAGCAGTGGCGAGTCATCACCAAGGAAAAGCGGGTGGACATCGTTGTTCTGGACATGCCTCTGCTGGATACGCGGGCCCGGGGCCAAGACTTGACGGGTACCTTCATCGCCGACTTGGTGCTGCAAATTCTATCCTATGTGGCGCAGACAGAGCGGGAGATGATCCGCAAGCGGCAGGCAGAGGGAATTGCAGCAGCCAAGGCCCGGGGCGTGAAGTTCGGGCGGAGGCCGCTGCCCTTGCCAGAGTCATATGAAGATGTGCGTCAAAAATGGGAAAGCGGCCAGCTCTCAGCCAGAGCCGCCGCCATCGCATTGGGCGTGTCGCACAGTACATTCTTAAAATGGACACGATACAAGTAGGGATTGGATGGAAAAGTACAAATGGTCTTCCAATGGCAGGTTCATAGGTATAATCCGCCTTTCTGCGAAAGGCACCGACGGGGTTATGAAACCGAGGGGTGCTTAAGAATCGAGTTCAAGCCTCATAAGAACAAGCGTTTGCCAGCCGCTTCTTGCACGGAAACCTCTTGGATTGCGACCATATTCCTGAAATCCGACCGATTCATACAGCCGGACAGCAGATGCGTTCTCTGCTACGACCTCCAGCTCTATTTGCAGGTATCCCGCTTGCTTCGCGCATTCGATGCACGCAAGCGTAAGAGCCTTCCCGATGCCGCGCCCCCAGTAGGCTTTTTCAATGGCGATGCCGAAGTCCGCACGATGGCGAATCTTTTCCTTGTCATCAATCGGATCAGTGCCCGCTGTTCCGGCAATCCTGGCGTCAACGAACGCCGCAATTTCGATGGCATTTTTGCTTTCGCTGCGCGCCTTCAAAAATTTTGCTTCCTCTTGGACGGTGAACGAATTTTCCTCCGGATAGGTCAGAAAATAGTCCGTTTCTGCATGCGTGAGATCAAAAGTGCGGAGCACTTCGGCGGCATCAGCTTCACCCGCTCCGCGAAGAAGGCATTTCGCGCCGTCCTTTAAGATAATTTCTTTTTCGTATTGCAATGGTTATTGCCTCCTGCTATCTTTTCGACGGCATCGCATGCTTGCATTTCGCTACAATCAGTTTTACAAGCCCGCCAGCGCCAGGAATTTTTTATCCGACTGAATACTCTGTGTCAGAAACTGACCGTCCCGGAACAGGGCATAGGTCGTGACCGGTGCGGGTACATTCTGTGCAGATTCTTTGTCAGTGATATGGATGGCCTTGAACGGGATACCATGTTCCTTCGCCACCTCCTGCACCCTTGGTACCCAATAATAGGTGTAGGGACACTGATCGGTGTAATACAGAACAAAACCGTTATCTTCAATCGCCGGATGCTTCGCGCATTCCCGGAACTTCGGCATCTGTGCAGTCGGTTCAATGGAAAGGTACATGAGATTGATCCCGCAGTCGGATATGTCTGCCACACGGAACCCTTTGTAGGCAAGGAATTTCGGGTCAGCAAGAAATTCCCGCTTCCTGCCCTCCGCGCACAGAATGCAAATACCTTTCTTCCCCTGCGCCTTGGCATCACGGATGCACGCCTCCAGCAGATCATTTGAGTATCCGTGTCCCTTCATGGAACCGGATACCCAGAGACAGTCAATGTAGAGATAGCCGTCTGCCTCAATAGGCACCCATGCGTTTTCAGCCGGAATGTATTCGATAAAGCATTTACCGCGTTCTTCGCTGCGATAGAAAACAAGTCCATCATCAAAGCGCTGCCGCAGCCATTCTTTTTTTGCGACGCTCTGCTTACCGGACATGGCGCAGCAGATATGTTCCTTGTCAATATTTTCTTTTGTGATCCGAATATAGTTCATCGGTTATTCCTCCAATGCCGTTGTTCTTTCGTTTTGGCGATGGCAATTCATCGAACATTGCCTCAAAGAGCTCTGTAAGAAACACTTTGCTATCAACTTCATCCACCAGCAGCATTTCTTTCGCTCCCTCATACGGGAGCTCACAGATTGCCGCAGGCATAAGTTCCAGAGCGGATCTTGTTTTCTTTACAAGCAGTCGATCATCATAGATTCCACCGACGATTTTACCTCGGTAATAGAGGATAAATTCTCCCATCATAGGACGGTAAGAAATATCGTCCAGATCGGATAGCTGTTCCAGAATGAAATGAAGATACTCTTTACCGGATGCCATTTTTTCCTCCTGTTCAGAACAGTTGCCCCGTCAGCTTCCGCTTTTCCTTCTTCGGAAAAGTCGCTTCAAATCGTTCAAAGCCCTCCGGGTCTTTCTCACAGACAAAATATCCCACTGGGTCTTTGTAGGTGCCGGAGATACCGTCCAAAAAACCGGGCGTCAGCTCCTTGATGAGAAAATAATCCGCTTCAGGGTCGTCGGCATAGCGGATACCCTTTATTTTGGCAGGCACAAAGCCGGACTTGCCGTAAAAGTCAATATTGCCGGTGATGGCAAGTGCTCCTGCACCCATTTCCTTGGCTTTTTCCATGGAATAGTCCAGCAGCTTCTTTCCGTAGCCCTGCCGCTTGTATGCGGGCGCAATGCCGATGGGGCCGAAGGTCATGATCGGCACCTTTCTTCCGTCATCGCAGTCGATTTCCGACCACACATAGATGACCTGCCCGATCAGCTCGCCGTCCAGCTCCATGACGAAGTCCAGCTCCGGCACAAATGCCGGGTCATCCCGATAGCAGTGCAGCACATAGTACTCCATGCAGCCGGGGCGGTAGACATTCCAAAAGGCCTCGCGGGTCAGGTTTTCAACATTGCGATAGTCATCTTTGGTTTCCAAACGAATGGTGATCTTCTTTTCTGACATGGCGTTTCTCCTTATCTCTTGTCAATAATTTTGTCGATCAGCCCGTAAGCAAGGGCTTCCTGCGCCGACATGTAGTTGTCGCGCTCCGTATCGGCGGCAACCTGTGCAAAGGTTTTTCCCGTATTCTCGGAAAGAATGCGGGTCAGCCGCTGTTTGGTTTTCTGCATTTGTTCGGTCACGATCTGAATATCCGTGACCGGGCCGTGTACGCCGTTCCCAGCGATCAGCGGCTGGTGGATCATGTTTTCCGCATTCGGCAGTGCGATCCGCTTGCCCTTTGCGCCGCCTGCTAACAGGAAAGCGCCGAAGCTCGCGGCCAGACCGATGCAGATGGTGGACACGTCGCACTTGAGATACTGCATGGTGTCGTAAATCGCAAACCCGGCCGTGACCGAGCCTCCGGGGCTGTTGATGTAGAACTGAATATCCTTGTCTGGGTCTTGTGCTTCCAGAAACAGCATCTGCTCGACGATGGAACTGGCGGATGCGTCCGTTACTTCCTCACCGAGAAAAACAATTCGGTCGGAGAGGAGCCGGGAAAAAATGTCGTAGCTACGTTCGCCGCGACTGGTTTGTTCGATCACATAGGGAATGATGCTCATATATGTTTACTCCTTGATTTCTTTTGGTTTCATACAAAACAGGTGAATGCCAAGCGCCGCATTGAAGCCTGTTGCAGCAAACACGCTGAAACGCTCGACCACGCCGAAATACTCGGCAGGGACGATTTTCATACCCATTGCGCCCACAAGCATCATGGCCAATGCGACAGCGGCGCAGACACCATAAGAACGACAGTTTTTGCTCTTGGCTCCTGCGACGATGATCATGGTCAGTGATACGATGGACAGCAGCACCACCAAAGCGGTTGTGACCATGTGCATCACATCCTGAAAGGCCCCGGCATAGCCGCTGCTACTGAGCGGGAACATCCGATACCCGACCGCCGAGATCCACTCCATGATGGCGAACAGATAAATGCCCGAACGGAGCAGCTTGGTTTTCTGTCCTTGGATGCCGATACAGACGACGGTCGCGCAAACGACCTCGCACGCATTGTAAAGGGCGCTCAGCTGATTCCAGAGTGCCAGCGATGGCGCATTGGCGGCACTCAGGTCGCTGACAGCCTGTGCCATCCAGTTATAGCCGGGATAGGTCAGCGGCGCAAACACGACCGCCGCCGTGTACGAAAGAAAGCTGACAACGCCCAGCAGCCCTAATTTTTGAGTCAAAGATCGCTTCATTTTATCGCTCCCTGTGCTTATCAAGTTTGGCTTTCCCAAAAGCACCGATAGGGCTGAAAGCCTGCTGCCGCATAGAATTTCTGCGCCGACTCATTGAATGTCCAGACATCCAGTGTCACCTGATCAAAATCTCGATGTTTTGCTTGCGCTTTGCAAATGTCAGCAAAAGGATTGAATCGACACGGTGAGATGTGCCGCATGGGCAGCGCAAAGATCACAAGCCCGATCCACGAAAAGGATACCTTCAGATTCATAAAGCAACACCGGCTTTCACAGCAAATTCAGGCAGCTTTGCGGGCTTTCCATAAATGGCAATCAGCGCGCGGAACTCCCGGCGGAACGCCTCACGCAGCTCTGCCTCCGTCAGGTGCAGATGATCCGTATTGGCGAGAATCGCCAGTCCGTAGGTAAAGTAGATCATATCCTGATGAAAGCGGCGTGCGACGTCCTCCGCATATCCGAATTCATCGACGATCACGCCGATGACCTCCTGCATCAGAACATCGCTTTGATATGCCCCTGGCTGTTCGCCCTCCAGATAGAGCCAGCGGAACAGCTGCTTTTCCTCGGCAGCGAATTTGACGAAGCCCATGCCGTAGCTGCTGTAGCGGCTGTCGCTCCCCTCGTGGGCGCGCAGAGAATCCCGCACGCGCTGTGTGTGCAGTTCGATCGCACGCTGCGTCAGCGCGGCCTTCAGTTCGTCCATGTTCTTGAATGAAAAGTAGATCGGCTGCGTGGAGCAGCCCAGTTTTTTGGCGACGCTGCGGGCATTGATGGCGGAAAAGCCATCGTCACGCAATACCTCCACCGCAGCGTCGATGATCTGTTCCTTTGAAACTTTTCTGACTGCCGGCATAAGCACCATCCTTGTATAATAACACTGCGTTATATATAACGCAGTGTTATTATATCTTGTGGGACGTGATTTATCAAGCGGCATGTTATTCTCCTGTTTCAATGGAGAAAACCCGGAAGTTCCACCCGGCATAGCTTGACACCGCCGCGGTAAAGTGCTATAATAACGACAGTCATCCCATGACCATAGAACATTCATTGTCCTATAAAGAATGCAGAACATGGGAGTTCAACACAAGGGAGGAATGTATAACATGAAACGAGTGATCGCACTGCTGCTGACGCTGGTCATGCTGCTGGGCCTGGTGCCCACGGCTCTGGCCGCCGAAGCCGCCGCCCCCGACGGGACCGTGGTGAAGGCGGAGGAGGTCAGCGGCACCCCCCGGCTGGACGCCATGGCGGAGAACGACTCTGCGGCGGAAACCACCCAGCCCACCGGGCATCAGCCCGATGATATGGTGACCATCCTCGTGGAGCTGGAGCGCGCTCCCGTGCTGGAGGGCTTTGCCGCGAAGAAAACGGCTTCCACCAGCTCTGCCGGTGCGGAGATCGCCGCCTATCTTGCCGGCGGCCGCGCGGAGAAACAGGATGCCGCCATTCGCCGGGATCAGAAAAAGGTCTTTGCCGAGATCCAGGCGGCCCAGCCCGCCGCTCTCCAGGCGGAGGGCACCCGCACTGCCGGCGCCCCTGAGCTGATGGAGCAGTGGACGGTGCTCTTTAACGGCATGGCCGTCCGCGCCCCCTATGGCATGCTGGATACCATCCGCAGTCTGAAGGGCGTGAAGTCCGCCCATGTGCAGCATGTTTACAGTCAGCCCGCCTCTCCGGCCACCAATGCCGGTGTGGCAGGCTACAGCTATGACATGGTCCACCTGCAGGAGGTCTGGAACAAGGGCTACACCGGCAAGGGAATGCTGGTGGCCGTGGTGGATTCCGGCCTGGACATGGAGTATTCCAGCTGGTGGAGCGATGAGGAGGGCGCCAACGTCACCGGTCTGCGCCGGGTCCACGAGGCCTTCCGGGACGACTCCTTCTACTCCCAGCTCAGCAACAGCGACCTGCGCTATACCAAGGAGTCCCTGCTGGCCTTCCTGAACGGCCGCCAGCTCAATGCCAATAGGCTGAGCCCCGCCTCCAACGAGGCCATGTACAAGACCCGCAAGGTCCCCTTCGCCTTTGACTACGCCGGAGACGCCGACCCCTATACCGGCGAGATCATCAGCGGCGACGTCAACGTCCGCAACAGCGGCAGCAACCACGGCACCCACGTCTCCGGCACCGTGGCGGGCTTTGTCCAGAGCCAGGAGGGCGAGGTCCTCTTTTCCGGCGTAGCCCCCGATGCCCAGCTGATGATGATGAAGGTCTTTGCCGACGGCGGCAACTCCGGCGCCACGGAAAGCGCCATTCTCAACGCCCTGGAGGACGCCATGACCCTGGGCGCCGACGCCGTGAACCTGTCTCTGGGCTCCGACAACGGCTTTGCCTATGACGACACCGCCATCCACGGCGTTTATGCCCGGCTGGAGCAGGCCGGCGTCATCCTGATGACCGCCGCCGGCAACAGCGAAAACTCCCCCGCCCAGGGCAATGAGCGGGGCGGCCTGAACCTGGCGGAGGACCCGGATATCTCCATGATGTCCTCTCCCGCCGTCTACCCCTCCAACCTGGCGGTGGCCTCCATCAACAGCACCATCAACATGCAGAGTGTGCTGAGCTGGACCGACGCCCAGGGCCAGAGCCATACCGTTCCCTTCTCCGACCCCAACGAAGTGGCCATGAAGCGGAAGTTCCCCGAGAGCCAGAGCTTCGTTGTGTATGACGCGGGCTACGGCACCTACATGGACTACTACAACGCCGGATTCAGCAACGGCTACAACGGCGGCAAGACGGGTATTGCCCTGGTCAAGCGCGGCAGCGCAGACGGCAGCACCCTCTCCTTCGCCGACAAGATCAACAATGCCAGCAGCTTCTCCGGCACCAACTACATGGGCGAGAGCTACGGCGTGCTGGCTGTGCTGGTTTATGACAGCGACCCCGCCGCCACCACGCTTATCAACATGAACACGGACAACACCTCGCTGACCTCCGCCTTTATTTCCGGCGTGGACGGCGCGGCCATGATCGATGCGCTGAACGCCGGGCAGGAGGTCCGCATCACCGTTCACCAGCAGGACCAGCTGTCCGACTGGGAGGAGGGCGGCCAGATGTCCTCCTTCACCTCCTGGGGCAGCGGCTCCGGACTGGAGCTGAAGCCCGAGATCACCGCCCCCGGCGGCAACATCTGGTCCACCGTGATGGACAGCAGCTATGTGGAGGGCGCCGGGAAGTACGATGACTATACCGGGTCCTACAGTCTGATGAGCGGCACCTCCATGGCGACGCCCCATATGGCGGGCCTGGCCGCGCTGGTGGAGCAGTATGTCAAGTCCCAGCATCCCCAGCAGGACGCCGCCGCCAGCGCCGACCTGACCAACCATCTGCTGGTGAGCACCGCCGTGCCCCAGCAGGAGAACGGCGTATACGTCTCTCCCCGCCGCCAGGGCGCCGGCCTTGTGAACGCAGCCGCGGCCATTTCCACCCCTGCCTACATCGATGTGGACGGCAAGCTGGTGGGCAAGCTGGAGCTGGGCGACGATCCCGGCTGGAGCGGCAGCTATGATCTGGACTTCCGGGTGGAGAACCTGGGCAGCGACACCCTGAGCTACAGCATGAAGGCCGTGCTTCTGCGGCCGGATACCGCAGAGCAGGACGGCAAGACCATGGTCCTTGCCAGCGATGTGCTGATCCGTGAGGTGGATCTGGGCAGCGTCAGCGTGCCCGCCGGCGGCACACAGGTCAGCCGGACCGTTTCCCTCACCGCTTCCGACATCGCCGCCATCCGCGACCTGTTCCCCAACGGCAGCTATGTGGAGGGCTTTGTGATCCTCACCGCCGCCGACGGCTCCGCGCCTCAGATCGGCATGCCCCTGCTGGCCTTCCTGGGCGACTGGACCTCTGCCCCCATCCTGGACCGCGCCAACTGGTTCGACGAGCCCCAGGACGGCGAAAACGTGATGAACAACGACTGTACCCTGGGCGTCAACGTGGTGGGCAGTACCATCCGCAGCGCCGGGGAAGTGGTGAACTTCCTGAACCTGGGCCAGAACATCTTTGATACCGACATTGCCGCCGAGAGCAAGCAGACAGTTTTCCACCAGGAGAACTTTGCCATCTCCCCGGACGGCAGCGGCTATTTCGACGCCATTGACGACCTTGAGCTCTATCAGCTGCGGGATGCCAAGCTCTTTGTCACCGAGGTCCGGAACAAGAACACCAACGAGCTCTATTTCCGCACCTTCAACACCTATGTGCCCCGCAGCGTCTATCAGGCCGGCTACGGCGTGGTCCTGCCCATGTCCCTTTACTACTTCACGGATGCCTGGGACGGAACGGACCTGAACGGCGACGTCCTGCCCAACGGCACCCAGTGCGTTTACACCATTACCGCCTATGGCGAGGGTGACTACGGCGACACCGTGGACAATGAGGAGCTGGGCCGCCCGGTGACGGACTTCGAGTCCTTCGTGGACGGCAAGGAGCCCACCTTCAACGGCCACAAAATGGACAAGACCGGCGACGTGCTCTCCTTCGACGTGCTGGTGGACACCCAGGCCCCCAAGCTGGAGAACAACGCCGTGACCTTCTATCAGAAGGATGGCCGCACCTATATGCAGGGCACCGTCTATGACGAGGACGGCTCCCTGGCCTCCGTGGCGGTCCACGCCCAGGTGAGCCGGACCTATACCGACTCCACCGGCCGGGAAATCACCGAGTACAACATCGATCTGCTGAATCCCCTGTATTCCCAGAGCATTTATGACGCCGATACCCACACCTTCACCTTCACCGCAGATGTGACGGAGTATCGCGGCAGCTACAACTGGACCGGCAACGTGTATCTCTCCTGCGGCGACTATGCGGCCAATGACCGCACCTATGCCATCAAGGTGGACGCCTCCCAGGGCCTGACCCTGTCCCAGACATCCGCCCGCCTGCACCCCGGCCAGAGCTTTGACCTCAGCGTGAACAACAACACCGGCTCCACGGCGCCCATCACCCGCACCTCCAGCAACCCCGAGGTGGCCACGGTGGATGAGTTCGGTCATGTGGTGGCTGTGGCTCCCGGCCAGGCCATCATCACCGTGTCCAACGGCACCTACTCCGCCCTGTGCGTCATAGCGGTGGAGGCATCCTCCACGGAGGTGAAGGACTTCAAGCTGTCCATGGACCACTTCTCCGGCCTGAAGCCCAACGGCGCCATCACCGTCCGGGTGGTGGACCTGCAGCCCGCCGATGTGGAGATCTATCAGAATCAGTGGCTGGTATATGAGGACGACGAGGACTGGGCGGGCCTGGTCAGCGTCTCCCAGAACAGCAGCGACGCGCTGGAGGGCCTTATCGACCTGAACTATCAGGCCTCCGCGGACAAGATCCCCTCCGGAACCGGCCATCTGGACGTCACCATCAACGGTGTTACCCGGACCATGACCTTTGACTGGGAGGACGTCTATCAGACCTCCGACCAGGAGGACCTGCAGTCCGACGCCTACTACAACGAGCAGACCTATTACGTCACCGCCGGTGAGACCGCCAGCCTCATCGCCCGGTATCGCCAGACCCACTCCTTCTCCGATGTGAAGCTGTACACGGCCCAGGGGTATGTTTCCGGCGGCAGCGACAATCCCACCACCGCCGCCACCGGCCTGGTGCTGGACGGCCCGGACTTTGTCCTCTCCGGCAGCGAGCCCTGGCGCGGCAGATTGGTGAACACCGAGGGCTATGCCCTGCCGGAGTCCATCCATGTGGTTTACCGCTATGATTACGGCTATGAGTATGAGCTGACGGAAAACGCCATGTACAATGGCTATACCTATGACCGTACCACCGGCGATATCGTCGTGTCCGCCCCCTACGGCTCCTCCACCACGGTGGTGATCCGGGCAGACGGCACGGAGAAGGCCGGTAATCCGGCGGGTGCCCTCTCCGGCGTCACCTATGACCGTCCCGACAGCACCTACGGTCCCTTCAACTGGACGGTGACGGAGGGCGGCGGCAAGCTGGAGACCGCCGAGGACGTCAACGTTAACGGCACCCGCAAGAACGTTGCCTATTACACCCCCTCGGAGCCCGGCGTCAGTTATCTGACCGCCACCACCAAGGACGGGCAGTATCATGTGAACTTCGCCGTGGTCTGCCTGCCGGTGCAGGCCAATACCCTGCGCCTGGATGATACCCGGGCCACCCTGCATCCCCTGGAGACTCTGGCGCTGAACGCGACGCTGACTCCTACCCCCACCCGGGCGGAGGACGCCGCGCTGACCTGGACCTCCTTCAACCCCGAGGTAGCCACCGTGGATGAAAACGGCGTTGTCACCGCCCACAAGCCCGGCTACGCTTACATCAAGGTGTCCACCGATATCAACACCAGCGTCACCGCCTACTGCGTGGTGGAGGTATTGCCTGGTCAGGGCTATACCGTGACTCTGGACGCCAACGGCGGCATGGTGAAGCCCGACTCCGTCAGCGTCCAGTACGGCATAGCTGTGGGCCAGCTGCCTGTGCCCGTCCGTGAGGGCTATACCTTCGACGGCTGGTATGACGAAAACGGTGCGCAGTACACCGAGGACACCATATATGCCATCGCCGGAGACGCCACCCTCACTGCCCGCTGGACCGCCAATATCTACGAGATCACCCTGGACGCCAACGGCGGCGTCACCGACGTGGCCCTGGTCCAGGTGACCTTCGGCCAGGCCGTGGGCGCCCTGCCCACACCTACCCGGGAGGGCTATGTGTTCCTGGGCTGGTTCGACGAGGTGGGCAGCCGCTATGATGCTTCCACCGTCTACAGCACAGCCGATGGTGTGACCCTCACCGCCCGCTGGGGTCAGGAGGACAGCACCTTCACCATTACCCTGAACGCCAATGGCGGCAAGGTGGAGCCCTCTGCTCTGGCGGTGGTATACGGTCAGGCTGTGGGCACCCTGCCCGTACCCACCCGGGAGGGCTATACCTTCGGCGGCTGGTACGACAAGGACGGCAACCGCTACGACGCCTCCAGCGTGTACAGCGTCAAGGGTGACACGACCCTGACGGCCCGCTGGATCGAAAACAGTGTCCAGACCGGCGACGGGTTCCCCATCTTCCTGCTGAGCGGCGCGATGATGGCGGCTGCCGCAGGCGCTGTGATGCTCCTGCTGAAGCGGCGGAAGCTCATGGGCGAATAAACAGACCGGAAGTGCTTCTGCACAGGCTGTTATAAAAGGCTCTCCGGCACATGTGCGCCG
>ENA-OOWZ01001378-OOWZ01001378.1-human-gut-metagenome-genome-assembly--contig:-NODE-1378-length-11784-cov-2.936056_pt1 | contig 11784 bp, 16 predicted proteins | sample MGYA00241580_ERZ501329 | MGnify/ENA primary metagenome ERZ501329 (study PRJEB25962, sample SAMEA2042923) | human gut metagenome | biome: human gut; feature: human-associated habitat; material: faeces... | reverse complement strand
TTTATCATTTAATTCCTCATCCCTTTTTTCTAAAACTCTGTATTCACTTTCAGAAACTGGACTATACAAAAACGGCTTCCAAATATCAGCAGGGATTTATTATTACGAATCCGCCCTATGGCGAACGCCTGGAGGATGAAGCAAAGGCATGTTTATTATATCAGGGGATGGGAGAGCATTTTAAAACATTCGAGGATTGGTCATGCTTCGTCATTTCTTCGAATAAATCCTTTGAAAAATATTTTGGTAGAAAGCCTCGTGGAATTTGGTTGCCTGAATGTGGTTATGTTCCAGAAGCTGATAAATTTCTTAAAGAATTCGGAATTGAATATGCAATTTTAGAATCTCATGGAATTTTATATGCAGATCCTACTCCTATTTATGGAACTTGTTCCCCTATTGTATCACCTGGTGGACTTGTTTGTTTTGGTCGTGATATGAAATCTTCGCAACAAGTTTGGAGTTCTATTGATGGATATCCTGGAGATTTCAATTATAGAGAATTTTATAGAGATATTGGTTATGATGCTGATTATGATTACATCAAGCCATATATCGCAAAAAATGGTGTTCGTGTAAACACTGGTATTAAATATCATAGAATTACTGGTAAAACAGAATTTAAAGATTACTATAATGTACAATGGGCAAAAGATTCAGCAGAAAAGCAAGCAGGTCATTTTTTAGATTCACGAGTTAACCAAATAAATGACTTGTCAAAATTTATGGATGTTCCCCCTATTGTTGTATGCCCTTATGATGCAGAACTTTATGGTCATTGGTGGTACGAAGGTCCTTATTGGCTATATGTTTTATTTAAGAAAATTTATTACGATGATTGTAATTTTAAATTAATTACTCCTGGTGAATATATAGATAAATATCCAAGAATGCAAATCGCTTCACCTTGTAGGTCTAGTTGGGGGGCAAATGGATATAGTGAAGTTTGGCTTAACCCTACCAATGATTATGCTCACAAACATTTACACGTAGCTGGCGACAGAATGTGTGAACTAGCTAGACTTTATCCTAATGCAAAAGGCTTAAAGAAAAAAGCGCTTAACCAATGTGCACGTGAATTACTTTTAGCTCAAAGTAGCGATTGGTTATTTATTATTACAAACGGAACAATGGTTGATTATGCAAAGAAAAGAATAAAAGATCATATTGGAAGATTTACAAAACTATATGAACAAATTAAAGCAGACAAAATTGATGAAGAATTCTTAAAATCAATAATGAAATTAGATAAAATCTTTCCAGATATTGATTACATGATTTATTATTAATAAACAAGTTTCAAATTCTCCTTTTCTTACATAATATATGTATATCTAATTAGTTTTTAGTAGATAATAACATATATTAGAAAGGAGAATTTTTGTGCTTAAATCTTTATGTATCAAAACTAACAATAATAGAGTTATTAATTATCTACTAGATAAATTTAGTAATGCAAAGCTTAACGATTTATATATCTCTACTTCTAAATTTAAATTGTATAACAATTTTATCATACACTATAAAGGTAAAGAATTAGATACCTTTTACAATGTTACATCTAATATTTTATCCTCACTAGTCATAAATTTATATGAAGAGACTCTTTTAAAACGTATAATCTCTAACAATTATTTCTATTTTACAGATATAGAACAAAGAAAAATTTTAGATATCTGCAAAGATTATTTGTATTGCGGAGATTTAAGTGAAGTTTCTCTTAGGAAAGATAGTTTAAAAATCTCATTTATAGAATATTTTGCAAATAATAAGTCTGTTATATTAGATGGTTTTATTAGTTTTAGGATTAATGATTACATTAAAATCGTAGATTATCTTGTAGACCTAGCAGTAAACAAATTTGTAATTGATAGAGAATATAACGAATTTGTTGACTTACTAAAATGTTATATAAACTCTAAAGAAAGCAAAACCTCTATAGTTCATTTAATATATCAAAATCAAGAAACAATTCTCCTTGATGAGTTTAAAAACATTATAAGTATCGATGATAATGCTTTAAATAGTAAATATTTATCTGATATAACATTTTCTTCTAATGATTATGCTTTAAATACTTTACTTACTTTATTGCCTGAAAAAATTTATATACATGTAATAGATAATGTTCAGGACGAATTCATTAATACTATAAAACTAATCTTTGATAATAGAGTTTATATTTGTAATGATTGCAATCTGTGCAAAATTTACAGATTAGAAAAAATTCATAATTAGATAAATTGTAATTTGCAATATTATATTTAATGTGATATAAATTAAAACAAAAACGCACGAGGTATTTTAATGAGTTCTTTTGTTTTAAAAATAATTGCAGTAATTACAATGTTTATAGATCACTTAGGTTATACCCTATTTGGAAAATTCTCATATCTAAATTATATTGGTCGCATTTCCTTCCCTATATTTGCTTTTCAAATATCAGAAGGTTATATTCATACAAAAAGTCTTAAAAAATATTTTTTAAGATTATTTTTGTTTGCCCTAGTCTCTCAAATTCCTTTTATGCTATTTCACTCAATTATTTCTGATACCTTTTGCTTAAATATATTCTTTACTTTACTACTTGGTCTTTTAAGTATATACATATATGATAAATGTAAGTATAAATTTATAGGGATTCTCTCATGTATCTTACTTGCCATTATTGCACAATTTTCTAATTGCGACTATGGAGCCTATGGAGTTGCAATTATATTGATTTTTTATATTTTTAAAAATAATGTTGTTAATTTCACAATTTTCTTTATGCTTGCCACATTAATAAGATACTCTGTTCCTTGTATTAAATATGGCATTTTCCCAAAAGAATATTTGTACTTGTTTATCTGTACAATAATTCCTAGTTTATTCTTTGCTACATACAATGGCAAAAAAGGCAAAGATACAAAGTATTTGCTATATTTATTTTATCCTATTCACTTAATTTTGTTATATGGGTTTCATTTAATTTTGAAATAAACTATAGTGCAAAGTTTATTCCTCTTGCGACTACATCTTTCATATTTTCAATTAGCTCATCAATTTCTTTTGGAGTAACTATTAAATTAAAATCTTTTGGGATAAGGGCATCTTTTATTATTCCATATTTATCTTCATCTTTTAATTTGTTCAAATAATCATTTGATTCTCCTTCATTTTGTAGTTTTTCTATAAACACATCTATACTATCTGCTGCAATTGTTGCTGCTTCAACTACCATTGGTACTCCTATTGCAATTACAGGAATTCCGAGCGTAACTTGACTTATTTCATTTCTTGCATTTCCTACTCCTGCCCCAGGAACAATTCCTGTATCTGATAATTGTACTGTACTACTTATTCTTTCAATACTTTTTGATGCTAAACTGTCTATTACAATTATAAGTTTTGGCTTTATATTATCTACTATTCCCTTTATTACCTCCATTGTTTCTATTCCTGTTGTACCGTAGGACTCCCGGTGCTATTGCACTAACAGGTCTTGTGCCTTCTTCCAAATATTGTGGAGCATATTTTAATAAATGCCTTGTAATATCAATTTCATTTACTACTTTTGGTCCTAAAGAGTCTGGTGTTACATACACATTTCCAAGTCCAACTACCAAAATGTCTCCTTCTTTATCTGCATGTTTATTAATTAGTTCTTTTAATTCTTTTGTAACAATTTCAGAAGCCTTTTGTATTTCTGCATCTTCTGCAATTTTTAAATTTTTTATATCAATAGTAATATATGTTCCCATTGGTTTTCCAATTGCTTGGGCTCCTTGATTATCTATGATTTTTACCCTATTTGTTTTTATATTTTGGTCTTCTTCAATTGTTTCTGTTTTTATTCCTGGAATTTCTTCTAAATTATTAGCTTTTCTAAAAATATCTCTTCTTTCATCAGCCAAATCAGTATTAAAATTAAACATAAAAAAACCACCTCTTTTACTATTCTTAGTAAAAAAAGTGATTTTATACGCGTTACAAATTGTAATTTAAAATTAGCAAAAGACCAATATTATAGAATTCTACAAATATTGGTCTTTTAAGGAGTTTAAGAAACCTTTTTATGGTGACGAACAGCTCGCCATTTGCCATTAGGAAGTTGCTCAACCCATGCACTTATTTCTTCCCAGCCACTTTCAGCAGGATGTGCCTTTCGAATTTCATTCAAAACCATAAAAGCTTCTTCTCTACTCTCCTTTTCAAAAGGGGATACAAATGTCTCTTCAAAGATTGCCATACTAATTCTCCTTCGTACATAATTAATTCAATTTTGAATTATATTTATTATAGCATACTTTACATAATATATCAAATTTCTGTCTGCACCCTACTTTTATTATACATATATGTTACTTTACATAGTTTTTTTCTATTTCTTCTACAAGTTCAAATCTATACTTTTGCCCAGTTATATTATCTTTTCTTTTTTTATCTATTTCTTCTAAAAACATACTTTCTTTTCTTACCCAAATTTGAGAATCATCTCTATGATATAATGCTTTGTATACTACAATTCTTTCTTGTGTTTCTGAATCCAATGCAATGTTCTCTACAAAGTAGTAGTTACCCTTGAAATGCCTATAGACTTTACCTATTTGTACTTGATTCATCTTTACATCCTCCTTATATTTCTATTCTGTTTTTAAACTTATTTTCTATTTGCTTTTTTAGCTCTAAATTTTTTTCTTTTGTTAAATTTGGATCATCCTCCATAATTCCTATTGCAACATTTTGTACCTTTTTTAATATTTCTATATCTTCAAATAAGTTTGCTATTTTAAATTCTGGTAATCCATGTTGTTTTGTTCCAAAAAATTCACCAGAGCCTCTTAATTCTAAGTCTTTTTCAGAAATAACAAATCCATTGTTTGTTTGGCACATTATTTTCATTCTCTCTTTTGTATTTTTTCCGTTTGCCCTCATATTTTAAAATGCAATATGATTTATATTCTCCACGTCCTACTCTTCCACGTAACTGATGAAGTGTTGCTAGGCCAAATCTTTCTGCATTTTCTATTACCATTATATTGCTATTAGGAACATCTACACCAACTTCTATTACTGTTGTAGAAATTAGAATATCTATTTTCCCATCTTTAAATTCTTGCATAATTTGATCTTTTTCTTTAGGTTTTAATTTTCCATGAATGTATTCAACTCTATAATTAGAAAACACTTCTTTATATTTTTTATATACATCTAAAACTGCCTTTGCATCTATTTCTTCTGATTCTTCGACTAATGGACATACAATGTAACATTGTCTTCCTTCATCTAATTGTTTTTTTATAAAGACATTTACTCTATCTTCCATTCCTTTAGTTACTGCAAAAGTATCTATTTTTTTCCTATTTGGAGGAAGTTCATCTATTATAGAAATATCTAGGTCTCCATATAGTATTAATGCCAATGTTCTTGGAATTGGAGTAGCTGTCATAACCAATACATCTGGATTTTTCCCTTTGCTGTTTAGCACACTTCTTTGGCGTACTCCAAACCTATGCTGTTCATCTGTTACAACAAGTCCTAAATTTTTAAATACAACATTTTCTTCTAGTAAACTATGTGTACCAATTAATACATCAATTTCACCATTTGATAATCTTTTTAAAATATCTTCTTTTTGTTTTTTAGGAATGCCACTTACTAGTAATTCACATTTAATATTAAAATGTGAAAGAAGTCCTTCAAAATTTTTTAAATGTTGTTTACTTAAAATTGCAGTAGGTGCCATTACAGCTACTTGATAACCAGATTTAACAGCTTTGTATGCAGCAATTATAGATACTGCAGTTTTTCCGTGACCCAACATCTCCTTGTAGCAATCTATTCATAGGTTTTGGACTTTCCATATCTTTATTTATTTCTTCTAGTACTTTTGTCTGTGCATTTGTAAGTTTAAAAGGAAGTTCCTTTATTGCATCTTGCATTTTAATATTTTCTTCAAACTCTATTCCCTTTGAATCTACTGTATATTTTGTCTTTAAATTTAAAAGTGCAAGTTGCATAATAAGTAGTTCTTCAAACACCAGTCTTTTTCTAGCCTTATTATATTCTCCAAAATCTTTTGGAAAATGTATATCATTTATAGCCTTATTTATATCATCTAAATTATATTCCTCTATTAAATATTGAGGTAAAGTTTCATCCAAACCGTTATTTACTTCTCTCAAACCATTTTCTATTATTTGCCTTATAACATTTTGAGATAAATTATATGTAAGAGGATACAATGGAATTATTTTTCCTGTATTTTTGTTTTTATTTTCTTCTTCGAACACAGGTGAATTCATTTCTACAAATCCAATTCTTTTCTGTACTTTTCCAAAAAAGTTATATGTTTCTCCGAAGTTTAAATTTGTTTTTTAAATATCTTTGGTTAAACCAGGTAATTTGGCAAAGTCCGGTTTCATCTCTTACTGTAAGTTTATAGATTACCATATTTTTTCTTATTCTTTTTTCCATAAGATTAGAAACGCATATTGCTTTTATTAATGCCTCTTCCCCATCTTCTAACTCTGCGATATTCTTTTCTTTTCCTCTATCTTCGTAGTCTCTTGGAAAATATGTAATTAAATCATATAAATTAAATATGCCTATACTGTTTAAAAGTTCTGCTCTTGCAGGCCCTACGCCTTTTATGTATTTAACATCTTTATTTAAATCTAACATTAAAAACTCCTTTTTAATTTGTTTTAATTAAACATGAAAATTGTAATTTGTAAAATGGATGTGAGAGATGTATTTTCAATTTAACTGTAAATTCAAGACTACAATTAAGGCAAATGCTATAATAGCTGTTATAACTAATGCAATTAAAAGTATGTATATAATTGCTGTTAAATAATTTTCTATCATTAGCACCACCTCCAATCTCTGTTGGTGGCAACTACACATATCTGCTTCTCCTTACTTTCTGTCAAAAGTATACTTTAACTTAGTGCATATGTCAATATTTTCCAGAACATTTTTTCGCCTATTTTTTCAATTTATATTTTAATCCTGTATTTCTCTTTTTTATGTCTGTATTTTGTATCATAAATTCTATTATATTTTTATTGCTAATCACTATTAAAAGTTTTTTTGCTCTTGTTATTCCAGTATATAATAGATTCCTTGTAAGTAGCATTGGTGCTGATTGTGGTATACACATTATTACTACATCAAATTCACTTCCGTTGAGATTTATGTATTGTTATACTATAGCTATGTTCTAGTTCATCTAAATTTGTAAAATCATACCACGCAACTTTTTCATCATCAAAGCAGACTTCTATTTGTTTGTTTACTTCATCAATTTCTGTAATTATACCTAACTCTCCATTAAATATGCCACTACCAGCTTCTAATGTACTATTTGTTTTTTTCTCCCAATAAATATCATAATTATTCTTAACTTGCATTACTCTATCGCCAATTCTAAAAACTCTATCTCCATTTTGTTTTTCTACAGTAGATTTTGGATTTAATGCATTTTGTAATTGTTTATTTAATTCTTTTGTTCCAAGCATTCCTTTTTTTGTTGGAGTTAAAACTTGTATGTTTTTAAAAAAGTCATAGTCACCATATTTTTTTAGTCTACCTGTACATAGAGATATCACATCTTGAAGCATTTTTTCTTGTGACATTTCATTTATATAAAAGAAATCTTCTAATTTGTCTTTTTCTTCCATTCCAATAAATGTCTCTCCACTATTTACTCTATGTGCATTTGTTATTATCTTGCTCTTTGCAGCTTGTCTAAAAATTTTATTTAGCTCTATTGTTGTAATTGCATTTGATTCTATTATATCTTGTAAAACATTTCCAGGTCCTACTGATGGTAATTGGTCAATATCTCCAACTAAAACTAATTTTGTTCCTAAATATATTGCTTTTAATATGTGATTCATTAAAAACATATCCACCATAGACATTTCATCTATTATTACCACATCAGCATCTATTGGCGTTATTGGATAATCTAAACTTATAAAGTTCTCATCATCTAACTTTCTAATTTCTAATAATCTATGTATTGTTGTTGCTTCTTTGCCTGTTTGTTCTTGCATTCTTTTTGCTGCTCTTCCTGTTGGAGCACATAAAACGACCTTCATTTTTCTTGCTTCATATAATTTTATTATAGATTTAATAATTGTTGTTTTACCAGTACCAGGCCCACCAGTAATTACACATACATTGTTTTCATTTACTGCTTTTATTGCTTCTTTCTGTTCTTCTGATAAAATAATTTCTTCATCTTTTTCAGTTTTTTCTAGTTCTGTTTTAAAATTCTTTATATGCTTAATATTTTTTGCATTATCAAGTCCAATTAATTTTTCGGCTATATTCTGTTCTGCTGTATAGAAAGTATCTAAATATACCCATTCTTTGTCCTCATATTCTTCTAAAAATATCTCTTGTTTTGCTTTTAAGTTTATTATTTCATCTTCTGTTATTTCTGGTTCTATTCCTAATAAATTAGATACATAATTAATTAAATTATCATATAGTACAGCACTATTTCCATTGTTTCCAGCTAATATTAGGCTATATTTTATAGCACTTGATATTCTGCTACTACTCTGATTGTCTATTCCTAAATCCATTGCCATTTTATCTATTTTTTTAAAATCCACTCCATAAGTTATCTCTAATAGTATGTATGGATTTTTTTCTATCTTTGGAATTGCATCTTGTCCTAGCTTTTCATAAACCTTTTTACAGTTTTGTCCTGTTATTCCAAACCTCTCTAAAAAGCCTACAATTTGCCATAAGTCCCATTTTTCATTAAACTCATCTGATATTTCTTGAGCTTTATTTAAGCTTATTCCCCTTATGTGTGCCAATCTTTCTGGTTCGAACTTCAAAACAGGTATTGTTTCTTCTCCAAATTTGTCTACTATTCTTTTTGCTGTTGCAGGTCCAACTCCTTTTATAATCCCGCCAGATAAGTACTTCTCTAATGCTTCCAACGTCTCTGGCATAATTTTTTCAAATGTCTGGATCTTAAATTGTCTTCCATAGTCTGGATGATTTATAAAATTTCCAACTAATTTAAGGCTATCTCCTTTATTTATAAAAGGTAGGTAGCCTACAATTACAGTTAATTCTTCCTCTGTTTCAAATTCAGCTATTGTATAACTGTTTATTTCATTTTGATATATGATTTCTGATATTTGTCCTTTAATTTCCAAGTCTACTGCTCCTTGTTTTAACAAACTTCTTATTATTTTATATCACAAATCTTTATCTATGTAAATTATTTTTCGTTTACATTATCAATTAAATCTTTACAAGTTTTCCAATCTAGTAGATTAATAAATCTATAGTCTTCTTGCAATTTTTCTAATATTTCTTTCGTATTATCTGTAGAACCTAAATCAGATATTATTATATCATTTATATTTTCTTCTTTTCCATACAGTACTCTAAAAAGAATAGAACGCATAAATCCTTCTATTTGTTCTTCTTGATTTTTTACCGCTATTATAAAATAAATCCCTTCTGTTTTTATTTTACTATATACACACGCATAATATATTGTTTTTACAATCTCTATAAATCCGTACAGTGCCAACACCCAAACAATACCATTTAAAATAAAATCAAGCATATAACACCCTCTCCTTAGGTATTATATGCTTTTTGTTTTGCTTTGGTTACGATGCTTTTTCTAAAATATATTTTTTAAACTTGTTTTTTCTTTTATGTAACTTATCATTTTATTCATCCTCTCACAAACATTTTTGCTATATTTTATGAGAAGTTTACAAAAATTATTACGAATTTTGCATAAAAAAGAAGGAGGAACTCTGAAATTTCAAAGTTTTCTCCCTCTATCTGTGTTTGGAAACAAATTAGGATAGTTTTACAGTGGTCAGTGCTACTTAATATAAAGCGTGGCACGAAAACCAGTGTTGAAACAGTAGTTAACAGGATAGCCGAAATTGCGATAGGCGACAGGGCAATCGCCCCCATTAACGTCGAAATTGCCACCGCGGATAACATGAAGCGAACTTTCGTTCTGTTCTTGTGTCCATTCATCTACATTACCTGCAAAGTCGTAGATGTTATTAGCACACCATTCTTCTCTGCTTCCTGTTTCAACTACTTTCTTCGGAGAATTCTCTGTATTCCAATGGTTGCCCCATTCAGTAGAGTCCCCTGCAATTTCAGCAAGAGTTTTAACTTCCGTTTTGATAAACCATTCCAATACCGAATCATATTCTGCACCAAAAGTCAGATGACTTTTAACTGCTTCATTGTCTTCGATAGTGGATGCAATCTTCTTGGCATCATAAAAATCGATGTTTTTCCACGGCATAACTCCTTTTACCGACTGCGGTTTTCCTGCTAAACTCTTGGAAATGTTATAACGAGAAATATAAAATCCCCCATATTTTTTGACACTTTCAAATTGTTTAAGCAGTTTACCATTTAAAGCTTCATTGAATTCATCATCCGAAAATTCATTGTTCATGTAATTTCGTCTGCCGAATTTCTCCGAAAAATGTTCTCCATCAAGTGTTCCATTAGAGTCGAGACTTCCAACAGGAATCCATACAAACTGGCTTCCATCAGAACATCTTTCAATTACAAATCCATTGTTCCATTCTCCACAAACATGCTTATATCCTTCTGGAATTGGAGGATTTACATAGTTTGTAGAGTAGACATTGGCTGTAGCAATGTTCAGAGTTCTGATAATTAACTCTCCTCTTGTTCCATTTGAGACTTCAAAGGTTATACCCTTTTCTGCCTCAAGCACAAATTTTTCATACCGTTTCATAATTTATACCTCCTTAAGTATAGTTTTATAACGGTTTCAACGTGTCTATTGACATTATGTTAATGATACTACATTTTCTTGCATTTTGCAAATTTAACAATTCTTTCATTTCTAAAATATATTTTTTAAACTTGTTTTTTCTTTTTCTTTTATGTGATTTAGCAAAAATATTGATGTATCTAATTCTGCCATAACATCTTTTATTTCTCCAGCTTTTATTTCTGCTTTCATTTTTGTTAATGATGTTTCTATTAAATCTATTTCATCATGTAAAATTATTATTGACCATTTTGCATTTATTTGTTCCCATTTTTCATACATATTTTCTGATTTTTTTGCTAATTTTTCACTATCTAAATTGTTATTTTCTAAATCATTTTTTATATCTTCTATTGGACAGCCAATAAGTAGTGAAATTGCTTTTTTATCATCAATGGAAGTATATTTTGCTACAATAAATTTACACACTGATTCTACAAATTCTTGTGGTCTTGAAGGATTTCTATTGCCAGTTCTAATTTTAGAAAGGAGAGAGGCATCATAATCAATCGCTCGAGACAAATCAGCTATACTTAGATTTAATGTAAAAAGAATATCATTAAAATTTTTACTTAATTGTTCAAAATCAATAGCGATATCATTTAATGTTTTAGATAGAGTATTATAAATTTCGTTTTTTGTTAAATTTATATTTTTACTTTTACTAATTTTATATAGGCCAGTTACCAATTTTTCTAGCTGGGTACTTCTTAAATTTGGAGTTCTTTCGCCTTTACGATAACGACTAATAACAGTTGAAGATAATCCAGATGAAGATACAAGTTCTTTTGAAGAACATTCGAATTGTTCAATATAGGCATTTAATTGTTCACAAAAATTCATATAAACCTCCATAAATATTTATAATTTTGTTAAATATATCATAAAAGCTCTAAAAAATCAATTACCAAAATGTCCGAGAAAAAATGGTAAAAACAATATAAGACAAAATAATATATGTTAAAATATATCTAAATAAG